>Ga0099364_10002905_pt1 | contig 27071 bp, 24 predicted proteins | sample TergutTh196P3_FD_73070 | JGI IMG/M metagenome (GOLD analysis project Ga0099364, IMG submission 73070) | Microcerotermes parvus P3 segment gut microbial communities from Pointe-Noire, Republic of the Congo - Th196 P3 | ecosystem: Host-associated > Arthropoda: Insects > Digestive system > Gut ... | reverse complement strand
ATACCTGTTCCGATAGTGATGAAAGAGGATATATTTATTTTTGCGGTTTCGTTATCCTTATTTTTATTGCTGGCCGCTTTCTTAATTTTTATTTTACGTATCATCTTTTCTCAGTCCGACCTGTTGCGTTTGCGTGATGATTTTACGATTACGTTAACGCATAATTTGTTTTCCCCATTATTTTCGGTAAATGCAACGATCGAAGGTTGGATAAATGGTTTCTGGGATAACGATCCCGAAAAACGCAAGGAGATAGGAGGAGTAGCAAAAAAGCAGGTCGAAAATATGATGTCGATAATTGATAAGATAGAAGCCATTTCCAAATCGGAACATAAAGGTATGAAGCTCAAAATAATTAGCATTAATATGTCTAAACTTATAGACAGGTCGGTTGAGAAATATGACGTACCTATGGAAAACAAGATAGTTAGGATTAAGAAGGAAATCAATGTCGCCGAACAGGTTTTTGCCGATGAAGTTCATCTGATGTCGGTTGTTGCAAACCTGATAGACAATGCAATAAAATATTCAGGATTCGAAGTGGAAATAACTATTAATTGTTATACGAAAAAGGGTAGGCTTTATATTAGAGTGAAAGATAACGGGTATGGTATTTCGAAAAAAACATTGCCGTTTATTTTCAATAAATTTGAAAGGGGTGACGCTGTAAAGCGAAAAGAGGCGAAAGGATTCGGTCTCGGACTTCATTATGTGAGGATGATCATTAATGCGCATGATGGACGCATCTCCGTTATAAGCAATGAAAACGAAGGAAGTGAGTTTGTGATTGATATGCCGGTTTGTGCACGTAATAATTGACAGTATGGATAAGATAAAATTGCTCTTTGTGGAGGATGATAAGGATTTGGTTTTTATTTTCAAAAACTCCTTTGAAATTATTGGCGATTATGAAATCAAGACAGCGTCTAATGGTCGGGAAGGATTGGATATGTACAGTTTGTATCATCCGGATATCATTGTTGCCGATATAACGATGCCAATCATGAACGGAAAGGAAATGGTTCTTAGGATAAGAGAAAAAGATGTCCATACGCCAGTAATTTTTCTAACCGGTTTAGATGAATCGAAATATGCTATTGCCGGCTTAGAAGCTGGCGCTGATATTTATCTGCGTAAGCATATCATACCTCAAGAATTGGATTTGCAAATACGCGCCCTGCTTAAACGGGTTTCTTCAAAGCGATTACAATTGATGGGAAATGATGAATGTTCGCTCGGGCTATTCGGATTCAGCGCAATCAATCACTATCTTGTACGAAACGGAAAACGAATAGAACTTACCGTTCATGAAGCATCTATTCTTAATCAATTAGTTAAGAATAAAGGAAATACAGTAAGTCGGGATGAGTTTAATAAATGCCTCTATAAAAATGATTATCAACCCGCCCGAGCAATTGATGTACATATAGTAAGTCTAAGGCATAAATTAGCAGACGACCCTTTTATAGAAATAGTTTCAGTTCGTCGGAAGGGTTATATTTTAAAATAAAGATAAGAATAATTAGTTACATGCCGCTGAAATCTATGTTGTTGAATAATAGTGACGGGATGCGGCGGCTGGAGGTCAGGCGTGCATCGTTGCCGATTTCGGAAAGGTTACTCCAGAGTGTGAGCATGTTGCCGGTGATGTTCATTTCGTTGACGGGTTGGGTTATCTTGCCGTTTTCGATTAAGAAACCTTCGATGCCGTAGGAGAAATCGCCGGTGGTAGGGTTGCAGTTGCCGCCGTTGAAGCCGGTTACGAATATGCCTTTTTCTAATGATTGGGCAAGTCCTTCGGCGTTTTTAGCGCCTGTGGGCATGACCAGGATGGAGGAGGAGCCGATTGTTACTGGCATATTCATTTTGTTTGAATTGTAGGTATCAATGAAATAGATGTTTAGTACGCCTGCCTCGAAAATGTTTCTTCTTTGGGTGGATATGCCTTCGCCGTCGAAATAGCGTGCTCCGGAAGACTTTTTCAGGTGTGGTTCGTCGATGAGGGTCATTTTGTCATTGAACACTTTTTGTCCTAATTTATCAAGCATAAACGAGTTTTTTTGTTGAATAGCCGAGCCGTTGATAGCGCTCATAACGGGCGACAGCAATTGATAGGAACTCATAAATTCTACGATCATTGGCATCCGGGCGGAAGCGACTTTCTTTTGTCCTAACCTGCTCAATGCGCGTTCCAGCGCTTTTGTGCCTATGCCGCTTTTTATCAGTTCGTCGTAATAGAGGGATGATTCGTACCAGTAGGAACTGGGGCGTGCATCATCGTCGCCTTTTATGCTTGCTTCGGCAAAAAGGGAAAAAGAAGAACTGGAGGATTCGCCTTCAAAACCATTGCTTGCTATCCGGTAATTGAAACTGTCGCCGTCGGAGTAGGATGAATTAGACGAGATGACACGCTCGTCCTTGTTCATTATTTCATCACAGACACTCATGGCAAGGGCTACCTTATCGTCGGGCTGTATGCTGGCAAATTTGCTATCGTAGAGTTGCAGATCTGCGCCGCCTCCTTTATAATAGAGCGAAGCGTCGGGTAAAGTGCGAGCCTCGTCTGCGGCAAGGTAACGTATTGATTCGATACCATTTGTAATAAAGGCCTCTAATTCTTTTTTGTCTATGCGATTGGTTGAAATAGAGCCATAGCGGCCATCAACAAAAATTTGTATGGATAAACCGCTTTCCGAGGCCTGCTGGAGGCTGTCGATTTTCATGTCGCGTATCTCGAACGAGGTATTGGAGACTTGATATAAATTCAGACGGGCCGCCTGGCAACCGTTTTTAAGGGCGTACTCCATCGCCCACTGCGCTAATTCCTTTTGTTTTTTCTCGATCATTATTTAATGATTAATGATTAATGATTAATTAACTTTCGCCTCCTACTGTCAGTTTGCTGACTAAGGCTGATGGCATGCCAAGAGTTACGGGGCAACCCTGACCGTCTTTTCCGCAGGTCCATGCTCCTTCGTCCATTTCAAAGTTGGAGCCGACCATGGTAATATCGGCTAAGGCTTTCGGGCCATTGCCGATGATATTGATGTCTTTGACGGGTTGGGTGAGTTTGCCGTTTTCGATGAGAAAGCCGTTTTTAACATAAAATGTAAAATCTCCGGCTCCAATCTGTACCTGTCCGTTGGTGAATTTTGAAACATAGACGCCGTTTTTCACGGAGGCAATGATCTCGTCTTCGCTGTATTTGCCGGCTTCCATGTAAGTGGCGCGCATCCGCGGGATAGGAATGTAACGGAACGATTGACGCCGTCCGTTACCGGTGGGACTGAGGTTGTAGTACTTTGCGCTGATACGGTCGTGCAGGTAATTGGCGAGTATGCCTTCCCGCACGATATAAGTCTTTTGCCCCGGTATTCCTTCATCGTCGATGTTGACGGCGCCGAGGTTGGCAGGAATCGTCCCGTCGTCGAGGATATTTATATCCGAATTGCAGATGGTCTTGTTCAGTTTGTCGGAAAAGATAGAGGTGTTTTTCCGGTTGAAATCGGCTTCGAAAGCGTGACCTATCGCTTCGTGAAGCAAAATGCCGGAGCCTCCCGCACCCATGACGACGGGCATTTCTCCTCCTTTCGGTTTGATAGCCTTGAACAGGATGGATGTATTTTCAATTGCTTCGTTTACAACGGATTTAATCAGGTCGTCCGTAAGAAATTCGGCTCCCATACGATATGCGCGCGAAGCCATATTGCTTTCCAAACGGTCTGCTTCAGACATGATACATTGTGCATAGAGGGTGACCATCGGGCGATAATCGTAGTAAGCCTGTCCTTCAGAGTTATAGAACATGATATGTGATGCACTGTCATTCAGTCCTGCCGATACTTTTATAACGCGATTATCCGCCGCAAACATCGTATCGTTTATTTGCTGTAAATAAGGCATTTTATTTTTAACTGTCACCTCTTCCCATGCTGTTTTGCTTTGATACAAACTGTTTTTTACGCTTATATCCGTCACGTTTACCGGCGATTTGGAAGCGGTTTTGTTTGCAATACGCGCCGCTGTTTGTGCTGCTTTCAGCATTTCGTCTAATGTGATATTTTCAACGTATGCATATCCCGTCTGTTCGCCGGAAACGACACGTACACCCATGCCGAAATCAATGTTCGAGGAGGTGCGGTTGACGGCTTTGTCCTGAAGACTTAAGCTGTTGGAAAACGAATGTTCAAAAAACAAATCCGCATAATCACCTCCTTTTTCCAAGGCTGCTGCAATAACCTTTTTGAGTTGGTTTTCAGTCACTTCAAAGTGATTCAACGCAAATCCAAGCGTCGTCGGGTCATGGCTTATTCCATCCGTTTTGCAGCTTTCAAAGACAGACGGGGTCGCTAAAACGCCTAACATAAGCCCTCCGGTTTTAATGAAATCTCTCCTGTTAATTCCCATAAAAAGTTGTTCATGTAAAAAATTTTTTTCTATTCCGCTGCAAAGGTAGTAAATAGTTTTCAGTTTTCAGTTTTCAGTTTTCAGTTTTTTCAGTTTTCAGTTTTTTCAGTTCCTGATATAATCTTTGCATAGGCAGTCCCATGACGTTGTAAAATGAGCCTTCGATGCTGCATACCCCTATATATCCGATCCATTCCTGAATTCCATACGCTCCGGCTTTGTCGTAGGGTTTATATTTTTCTACATAATATTCGATTTCTTCGCCGGTAAGCGTAGCAAAATCGACTGAGGATGTGACTGAAAATGATTTTTGCCTGTCGATGGTAGTAAGAGCTACTGCGGTAATAACTTGATGTTTACGTCCGGATAAGCGTGTTAGCATCCGGATAGCATCGTTTTTATCGGCAGGCTTTTCCAATATATCGCCGTCGAGTACAACGATGGTATCGGCGGTAATAATCAGTTCGTCCGCCTGCATGGATGCGAGGTAAACAGCTGCTTTTTTTTGAGCAATATAACCGGGGATTTCTTCCGGCGACAAATCCGGAGGATAGGATTCGTCAATATCCGGAATAACGCGCACTTCAAAGTCAATATCCAATCCTTTCAGTAACTCTTTCCGACGTGGCGAATTGGATGCAAGTATTATTTTGTAAATCACTATGATACGTATTTGAACCTGTTCATTTTGTTTTGAAAGACACGTCAAAAGTAAACATTTTTTTCATGTAAAAAATAAAAAAATGAACATTTTTTATCCCGTTTAGGTTTAATTTCAGAAATTTCATGTAAATTTGCACTTTATTAAATCGTTGGAAATGTTAAAAAATATGAAGAAAATTATCGCAACAATGATGATGGTAGCTATGATGGCATGTGACTGCGGGGAGCAGAAAAATGAAGGCGCTTCGCAAGCCGGTTTTATTGGGAAACCGGAAGTCATAATTGAGAACCGGCAGATGACGCCGGAAGTGTTATGGTCGTTTGGACGGGTAGGGAATGTGTGCGTTTCGCCGGATGAGAAGCGAATTGCTTATACGGTAACGTATTATAGCATCCCCGAAAACAGGAGTAATGCCGAGATTTATGTCATGGATGTCGACGGGGGGAATAAAAAACAGTTGACGCAAACCGTGGCGCGGGAAGGGGCGTTGGCCTGGTTGCCTTCGGGTAAAGCGATTGCTTTCCTGCGCGAAGGGAAACTGTGGAATATAGACCCTGATAACGGAAAAGAGACGCAGGTGTCGGAATTTGAAGAGCCGATTGACGGGTTTTTGTATTCGCCAACGGAAGAAAAAATACTTTTTGTGATCCCGACCAAGATAGAAAAATATACCGGAGCGGAGCTACATGAGGACTTAAAAAAGGCGAATGCTTATATTTATGACGACCTGATGTATCGCCATTGGGATACATGGAAAGACGGGTCTTATAATCATATATATGTAGGAGCTATCCGGTCGGGGAAAGTATCGAAGGTGGAAGATATTATGCCGGGAGAGCCTTATGATTCGCCGCTCAAACCCTTTGGCGGAACGGAAGAGATAACGTGGAGCCCCGACGGAAAGACGATAGTATATACCTGCAAAAAGCTGACAGGTAAAGCGTATGCCTTCCAAACAAACTCGAATTTATATGCTTATAATCTTGAAAGCAAACAGACTCGGTTGCTTACGCCCGATATGCCGGGGTATGATAATTATCCGCAGTTTTCGCCCGATGGGAGTAAGTTGCTTTGGACAAGCATGAAGCGCGCCGGTTTTGAGGCCGATAAGGAGCGAATCATGATAATGGACTGGCCTGACGGCGCTATGAGAGATGTTTCGGAATCGTTAGACGCCAGCCCGGGTTCTATCAAATGGACGGGTGATGGTCGATCCCTCTATTTTACGGCTCCCTATCAGGAGGCCCGTCAGATTTACAGGTTAGACTTGTCAAACGGCGCGATTATACGTCTTACAGATGGTAATCAGGATTATCAGGGATTACAAATCGCCGGCGATGCGCTGATTGTAACGAGAACCACCTCCGTTTATCCTGCTGAAATCTACCGTGTTTCAGCGAGTGATGGTCGGGGCGGGGATATATCTTTTATTAATAAAGAGTTGATCGATCAGTTGGATGTGCCGACCGTTGAGAAGCGTTTTATCACGACGACCGATAACAAACAGATGGTAACATGGGTTGTATACCCGCCCAATTTTGATAAATCGAAAAAATATCCCGTTTTGTTGATGTGTACGGGCGGCCCGCAGGGTGTATTAGGGCCATCGTTCAGTTATCGCTGGAATTATATGTTGATGGCTTCACAGGGATATATTGTTGTAGTACCTGCCCGGCGTGGTACATCCGGTTCGGGACAGGAATGGTGCGACGCTATTTCCAAAAATCACGGGACGCAGGATGAAGCGGATTTGCTTTCGGCTATCGATGAGATAGCTAAGGAATCGTTTGTGGACAAGAAACGTCTGGGAGCCATGGGCGCAAGCTATGGCGGGTATTCCGTTTTTCATTTGGAAGGGACGCACAAAGGACGATTCAGCGCATTTTTTGCGCATTGCGGGATTTTCAATACGGAGTTCAAGTATGCCACCACCGAAGAAATGTTTTTCCCTGAATGGGAATACGGAGGTGCGCCATGGGAAAAGGATAATAAAGTAGCCCAAAATTCATTCTCCCATTCGCCGCACCTGTTAGTGAATAACTGGGATACACCAATCATGGTTGTTCATGGGGAGAAAGACTTCCGTATACCTTATACGCAAGGGATGGCTGCCTTTAATGCGGCACAGATGTTAGGTATCGAAAGCCGTCTGTTGATATTCCCGACAGAGAATCATTGGGTATTAAGTCCTCAGAACGCCATTCTTTGGCAACGGGAGTTTTTTGCTTGGTTTGATAAATATCTGAAAACTGTCCACGAATGACACGAATTGACACGAATAAAGAAATTGAAAACTGTCCACGAATGACACGAATTGACACGAATAAAAAATTGAGAACTGTCTACGAATGACACGAATTGACACGAATAATAAATTTAAAATTGAAAACTATGAATACGTATATTGAAGAAAATAAGGAACGCTTTCTGAATGAGTGGTTTGAATTGTTGCGTATACCGTCGGTCAGCTCGAAACAGGAGCATAAGCCGGATATGATACGTTGCGCCGAACATTGGAAAGCATTGTTGTTGTCAACGGGCGCTACTCATGCTGAAGTGATGCCGACGAAAGGCAATCCGATTGTTTATGCCGAGCGGTTTCTTGCACCGGAGGCTAAGACCGTGCTCGTTTACGGTCATTACGATGTCATGCCGCCCGAACCGCTTGAATTGTGGAAAAGCGATCCGTTTGAACCGGTCATACGCGACGGATATGTATTTGCACGTGGCGCTGACGATGACAAAGGACAGGCTATGATTCAAGTCAAAGGATTTGAGACGGCCTTACAAATGGGTCTGTTGCAATGTAATGTAAAATTTATTCTGGAAGGGGAAGAGGAGATCGGCTCTGTGAGTTTAGAGGATTTTTGTGAAGCGCATAAAGAACTGCTGAAGGCAGACGTCATTCTTGTCTCGGATACAAGCATGGTCTCAGAGGATATCCCTTCGATAACCACCGGTTTACGCGGTATATCGTATTGGGAGATAGAAGTGACGGGGCCTAACCGCGACCTGCATTCCGGTCATTTCGGGGGCGCTGTGGCAAACCCGATCAATGTGCTTTGTAAAATGATTGCCGGCATAACGGACGCTGATGGACGCATTACGATTCCGGCATTTTACGATGATGTGGAGGAACTTACGGCAAAAGAAAAGGAAATGTTGTCAAAAGCGCCTTATAATGAGGAAAAATACAAGGCGGCTATTGGCGTAGAAGCGCTATTTGGAGAGAAAGGTTACTCCACGCTTGAGCGTAACAGTTGCAGGCCTTCGTTTGATGTGTGCGGTATCTGGGGCGGGTATACGGGCGAAGGAGCTAAAACCGTACTGCCGTCGAAGGCTTATGCAAAATTGTCGTGTCGCCTTGTACCCCATCAGGATGAGGCAAAGATTTCCGAAATGTTTATCAATTACATAAAACGCATAGCTCCTGATTATGTAAAGGTCCGGATAACGCATCATCATGGCGGACAGGCCTATGTTTGTCCGGTAGACCTGCCTGCTTACGAAGCGGCTGAAAGCGCATTTACCGTAGCGTTTGGGAAGCGACCCCTTGCCTTACGACGCGGAGGCAGTATCCCTATCATCCCCACATTTGAAAAAGTGTTGGGTATCAAGAGCCTGCTGATGGGTTTCGGTCTTGAAAAAAATGCGATTCACGCTCCGAATGAAAATTTCAGTATAGACCGGTTTTATACTGGCATAGAAGCCGTAACCGAATTTTATAGACATTTTAATTCCTAATTCCTAATTAATTAATGTCTATACTTCTTAAATCAGTCGAACTGAACGGACAGGCAACGGATATTTATATCGAAGGGAGCAGCATAAAAAAGATTATTCCTGTCAGGCATGACACCATTCCCGAACAATCGGACACCATTAACCCGATTGTAGAAAATGCTTCTTTATCAGCGGATATAATCATCGATGGACGACGCAAAGCGGTTATCCCCGGATTTGTGAATATGCATACCCATGCGGCTATGACACTGTTTCGCGGTTTTGGTGATGATATGCCGTTAATGACCTGGTTGGAGAAAAAAATATGGCCTTATGAAGCGAAACTTACTTACGAAGATGTCTATTGGGGTGCAAAACTTGCCTGTGTGGAGATGCTGCATAGCGGTACAACTACTTTTACAGATATGTATTATCAACCGGATGCTACCGCGCAGGCTGTGGAAGAGATGGGATTACGGGCTGTATTGGCGGATGCTTGCTTTGACCATTTTAATCCGAAATTAGCAGCGCGAAGCAAAAAAAGCATTTTGAAACTTTTTAGCCAAAAGTCGCAATATAGCGAGCGTATTCGTTTTGCATTAGGGCCTCATGCTATTTATACGGTTTCGGGCGAACTGCTGCAATGGGTGTCTGATTTTGCTAAAGACAACGATACGCTCATTCATTTTCACTTGGCAGAGACTGAAGGCGAAGTAACTCAATGCTTGCAAAGATACGGTACTACGCCTGTTCGTTACCTGTATCAGTTGGGTGTGCTGTCTCCACGATTGATAGCGGCGCATGTATTATATGTTGACGACGAGGAAATCCGCCTGTTGGCCGACTGTGGAGTGAAAGTGGTACATAATCCTGCTTCGAATATGAAATTAGGTTCCGGTTCCCGGTTTAGGTACAAAGAAATGCGTGATGCCGGCATAATGGTAGCCATCGGCACCGACGGATGTGCGTCGTCGAACAATTTAGATATGGTTGAAGCAATGAAATTAGCTTCATTATTAAATAAATCGTGGCGAAAAGACCCTGAAATTTTCACATGTAATGAGGCATATTATGCCGCAACACAAGCAGGTGCTGATATGCTTGGCATGAATTCAGGCCGGATTGAAGAAGGATGTCCGGCGGATTTGTGCCTGATAGACTTGAATATGCCAGCCTTTACGCCTAACTTTAATTTCATTTCCAACCTTGTTTTCGCCGCTAACGGGAGTTGTGTGGATACGGTTTTGTGCGATGGACGCATCGTAATGCTCAACAAGAAAGCGCCCGGAGAAGATGAAATAATAGAAAAAGCCGCGCAAACAGCCTTTGATTTGATGAGTAATTAGTTTTCAGTTTTCAGTTTTCAGTCATGTTATTTTAATCACACCCAAGCAATAATGAAAATTTACCCATTAATCATTAATCATTAATCATTAATCATTTTTTACGTATGAAAAAATTTGGGATTTTATTTTATTTCCTGATTACGGGAATATTAGTTTCTGTTGGGCAGGACGATGTCGTCGGTCGAATAATCGAGATGGGACGGACGGATAATCAGGTGATGAAGCATTTAGATGTGCTGTCGAACCGTTTTGGCGGTCGTCCGGTAGGGTCGGATGCTTATACAAATGTAGCTGAGTGGGTAGCGTATAACTTCAGGTCGTGGGGACTTGAAGTGGAAATGCACGAGGCCGGTACGATGCATGTTGGTTTCAACAGGGGGCCTTGGTTTGGCAGAATGTTAGGAGGCGAACAGGCTATGAACCTGCATTTTGTGACACCTTCTTATTCGTCGGGCACAAAAGGTCTGCAGCGCGGGCCTGTGTTAATAGAACCGCGTACCCTTGACGAGTTTGAACGGATGCGCGGCGCTTTGAAAGGGGCTTGGGTGCTTGTAGCAGGTAATAACGAAGGGTGGGAAATCGACTATTCGCCAAATGGGGATTCTATTCGAGCTGTTATCATTGCTAAAAATGATTCCATACGAAAGAAAAATGAAGAAATAATGAGGAATAACAGGGAAAAAAATCGAAATGATTCGCTGATAACTTTGAAAGACGAAACACCTGCCTTATTTTTCAAGGAGATGCGCGAAGCTGGCATTCTGGGTGTCATTCAATCAGCGTCGGTTCCGTTAGTTGCATTATATGACCGTTGCGTTGTGAGAAATCCTGAAATCACTTTTGACAAACTTCCTGAAGTTCCTGATATTAAACTTGATAAACATCAATATCAACTCATCAAACAAATGGTTGAGGAGCGACGTGTTTTTGAATTGGAGTTTGATATCCGCAATCATTTTAAGATGGGGCCTGTAAAGTATCATAGTGTAATCGGTATGTTGCGCGGAACTGATTATCCGGATGAATATGTGATATTAAGCGGTCATTTGGATTCCCATGATGCGGCGACAGGGGGTGTGGATTGCGGTTCGGGCGTGACATCCGTGATAGAAGCCGCCCGTTTGATATCGTTGACAGGCATGAAGCCGAAACGAAGTATCCTGTTTATCGCTTTTGCAGCCGAAGAATTTGGTTTGCTGGGAGCGCAGGCCTGGGTTAAGTCATATCCTGAAAGACTTGATAAAATATCCAATATGTTCAACCGTGACGGCGGGCCGTTAGCGCCTGTCAGTATTACTGTTAGCGAAGCCATGTACGACGATTTCGTCCGTATATGCGAGCCGCTACAAACCATCCGGCCGGATATACCCTTTGAAGTAATCAAGGGCGGACCGTTTAATAAGCCTGTCAGGCTGGGAGGCACAGACGATTCGGTATTTGCGATGCAAGGCGTCCCTGCTATCTCATTAACAGAGCGGGACGTCAAAGGGTATAATTTCAATTACCGCGAGATATGGCATACAGAGCGCGACCTTTACACCAAGAGTATCCCTGAATATCAGGAACATGCAGCCACTGTCATGGCTGTGATCGGGTGGGGTGTCGCCAACCTCGATCATATTTTATCGCGCGAGGGGTTGTACAAATAGGGGTGGAAAGGGTGAAAGCAAATAAAAGTAGTCTTTTATTTGCTTTTGTGCTTTTTTTATACTATTTTTGCCGCAAATTTGAATTGATTGTAATGACTACTACGTATCAGGAAGCGGCTGATTTTATAATGCCGAGATTACATGGAAAACCGGAAATAGCTATCATTCTGGGTAGTGGATTAGGGGCTATGGCGGAACTCATTGAGCAGGCAGTCGTAATTCCTTACTGTGAAATACCTCATTTTATGAGTACGACGACTATCGGCCATAAGGGAAATCTGATAAGCGGACGGTTGGGAGGGAAAGCGGTACTTGCCATGCAGGGACGTTATCATTATTACGAAGGGTTTACGATACAGCAGATTACGTTTCCTGTTCGTGTGATGAAATTGCTGGGGGTGAAAAGTCTGTTGGTATCGAATGCCGCCGGCGGGATTAATCATACGTTTAAAGTGGGCGACCTGATGATTATCAGCGATCATATTAACATGATACCAAGCCCGTTGATTGGAAAAAACGATGATTCATTCGGCGTACGGTTTCCGGACATGACACGAACGTATGACAGGGAACTGATACGATTGATGGAAGAAATTGCAGCATCACATCACATACCTTTGAAAAAGGGAATCTATATAGGCATGACGGGGCCAACCTTCGAAACGCCGGCAGAATATGCGTTCTATGGAAGTACTGGCGCTGATGCGATTGGCATGAGTACGACGCCGGAAGTGATTGTAGCCCGTCATGCCGGATTGCGGGTTTTGGGCATGTCGGTCATAACAAATGAAGGGCATCATTTCGCCGATGATTATGTGAACGTTGGCGAGGATATTGTCTTGGCGGCTCAATTAGCGACAGACAAAATGACCTTGTTGTTTAAGGAATTAATAGCAAAGATCGAAGAATGATAAAACCAATGTTGGATGAATATTCACCCATATCGCTTGCAGAGATTGAGGGGGTATGTTTGATGAATCGTGTGGATACAAAGTATACGACTTCACAATCCATGTTACCGGAATTGCTAAAATGTTTGCAATCAGATTATTTAATACAGGAAATTAACGGTTCCCGTCTCAACGCTTATCGAACTTTATACCTTGATACAACCGATCGTGCGATGTATTTGGCGCATCACAACGGTCGCAGGACCCGCGAAAAAATACGTGTGCGTTTTTATTTTGATACACAGACGATTTTTTTAGAAGTAAAAAATAGAAATAATAAAGGCGTCACCCGAAAGAAACGATTTATGTTGCCGGAGTTGAAAGCGTATCAACGGAAAGAAGCGTCGACATTTTTGGAAACGTATGCAAAATATCCGCCGGATTTGTTACTTCCCCGTTTAGAGAGCCGCTTTCATCGTATTACATTGGTAAACAGCCTGAAAACGGAACGGATCACCATAGATATGAACCTCTTGTTCTACAATCCGTCGAATGGAGTGGAAAAAATGGTGGAAGAATTAGTCATTGTTGAGATTAAACAGCAGGGATATATGCCTTCATTTGCAAAAAATGTCTTATCAGGATTGCATATTCATCCGGTAGCTATCAGTAAATATTGTCTCGGAACAATATTGACGGTGCCGGAAGTTAAAAACAACTTGTTTAAAGAGAAAATTTATCAGATAAACAAAATCAGAAAAAAAGCGTATGGATTGGTTTGAATTGACAGAAAAGGTGGATACACAAATGATGGATGGCAGTTATGTTTTTCAATTATTGTGGCGGTTTGTTTTTAATTTTATTGTAGTATGGGTGATAATTCACTTTTTTTACTATCCGAAAAGCCGTCGGCGTGATTATTATGTCACATTTACGTTGATCAATATCAGCGTATTTTTGCTGATTATGTTAATGGGGAACGTAACGCTAAAAGTAGGTTTCGCCTTAGGTATTTTTGCGATTTTCGGTATTATCCGCTACAGGACGGAATCGGTTCCCATACGCGAAATGACCTATTTGTTTGTGATTATCGCCATATCGGTTATTAATGCTTTTACCGTTCAGTTTAATCCGGCGGTCATGATCGTTGCGAATGCATTATTCATTTTGTCAATCTGGTTGATCGAAAATGAACGCTGGCTCAAACATGTCTCGTGCAAGCTTGTCCTGTATGATAAGATTCAGTTAATCACCCCCGATAAAAGGGCAGAATTAATTGCCGATCTGCAAACCCGTCTGGGTATTGAGATAGCCAAAGTAGAAATTGGTCATGTTGATTTCATACGTGATTCGGTAATGATTAAAGTCTACTATGAATCCAAAACACGTGAGATTAACTCCGTAGACATGATGACAAGCCTGCCAAAAGATGGAGAATAAGGGGCGAAGGAGGGAACAAGGGGGCATGCCCCCTTGTCAGGAGGGAACGGGCGAACGGGCGAAGGGGCGAAGGAGGGAAGGAACAAGGGGGCATGCCCCCTTGTCAGGAGGGGAACGGGTGAACGGGCTGAAAACTGAAAACTGAAAACTGAAAACTGAAAACTATATGAACTGGAAGAAAGGGATTTTGTATTTTTTAGGGTTTATGAGCTGTTTTTCGATAGCGGCGCAGGATGATGTAGGTTCGATTCTAAGTGCGGATGTCACAAAAAAAATCGCTAAAGGTCTGAATGTCAACTTTGAAGAAGAGTTTCGTACACATGCTAATTTCAGTGAGATTGAACGATTTTCACATGCTTTAGAGGTAAGTTACAAGCCGTTTAAATACTTGAAGGCAGGGGGGGTGTATAACCTGATTAATTTAAATCACGAAAAAAGAGGTTGGGAGATTCGCCACCGATATTATTTTTATGCAACGGGATATTTGGAAGTTAGACGTTTTACCTTTTCATTACGCGAACGCTACCAGAGCACCAAAAGGCAGGGTGTAGCGCAAACAGCCACGCGAGCCAATCCTAAACTCTACCTGCGAAGCAGGCTGAAAGCTGATTATAACATTCGAAAAAGCAAATTTACCCCTTTCGCTTCCTTTGAATTGTTTAACACTTTGAATGATCCTCAAAAAAACGGTATAAATCAATGGCGTAGTATGATAGGAGTTGATTATAAGCTGAATAAAAAGAGTGAACTTTCGTTTTATTATCGCTATACGAATTATATGGACGAAGATGACATCGATAAGCATTATTTAGGTATCGGTTATTCATTTAAATTTTAGAAATGATATGAAACACATTTATTATTTATTTTTATTCGTTTCATTCGCTCTGTGTATGTCGTGCGGGAGTAATGAAGAGCCGGTAAAGCCTGATGAACCTGAGATTATTGATGTTCAAATCGACCCTGATTTCCCGACCAATCCACAAAGTATTGATACGAATGGCGCAGTTGTGATTTTGTTTGGCAGGCAGGCGGCAGTCATCACCAATCCTTTTGAAAAAGAAGGAGTAACAATTACCCATCATGAAGCGAATGTTGTGGTGCAATCGACTGCCACCGACACAATCAGGTATATACTGACCGGTTCGACGCCCGACGGTTCATTAAAGATTTATAGCGACACTCAATTTGAGTTGATAATGAATGGCTTGGATATCGTCAATTCGAATGATCCGGCTTTGAACATTCAGTCACCAAGAAAAGCGACGATCACCCTGGTTGGGGGCACATCCAATCGTTTGGGTGGCGGGATGGGATTCATTTCGGAAGGTGGCAGCGAAAAGATGAAAGCAGCCTTTTACAGTAGAGGACAAATCGTTTTATCAGGCGAGGGCGGTTTAACGGTGATTTCCCGTTACCGTCATGCGATTTGCAGTGATGACTATCTTCGGATAAACGGAGGGGTTATTTCAATCCCCCTGTCGGCAAACGATGGCTTTCATGCGAATGACTATATCGAAATAAATGACGGAACAATTGATATAAACTCCATTGGCGACGGAATGGATTCGGAGGGATACGTCCTAATAAACGGAGGTTCGATCAGAATCACTACAACCGGCAACAAGTCGCATGGGATAAAAAGCGAGACTGAAATAACCGTCAATACATCGGGCGATATTAATATTAATGTACAGGGCGATGCTTCCAAGGCTTTCAGGTCGAATGGAAATATGTTAATATCACAGGGTAATATGAATTTAACGACCACCGGTGATGCGTGTTATGACGAGGAAGAAGCGGATATTTCATCTACTACAGGTATAAAATGCAAAGGCGATTTTCTCCTCAACGGCGGTAATATCGTTATCAACAGTTCAGGTCTGGGAGGGAAAGGTATAAGTGTCGACGGTACGATTACTATCAATGACGGCCAATTAGTAGCAGTCACGACTGGCGATAAATACAAGCAAGCCGGTGATAATACCAAAGCGAAAGCGATAAAAAATGATGGAGATATAACTATCAATGGAGGTGCGATTTATGCATACAGTAAGACAGATAACGCAATAGATACCAAAGAATCAATAACTGTCACAGACGGTACTGTAATAGGAGTGGGATGTGAATCGTCGAAGAAAGGATTTGAATATGCAAAGACATTCAAAATTTCCGGTGGTACGATTGTAGGAGTAGGAGGTGATACAAGCTCTCCAACTGCCGACGCCTGTACCCAGTATGCGGTCAATTATTCGGGCGGCGTTACTCAAAATTCATACATTCACATCGCATCGTCCGCCGGTAAAAATATCCTGACCTATCAGTCACCCTGTTCATTGTCGAAAGCGTTTGTTTTATTCAGCAGTCCTGACTTGGAACGAAACACAAACTATACGCTTTCATCAGGCGGAACCGTTTCAGGCGGTGCTTCATTTAATGGTTTATATAGCGGCACTGCTTACACCGGAGGAACAGTCCGCACATCTTTTACAATTACAACGATGGTAACGAACTTTAATTAATTAGGAATTAGGAATTTCTACCGCTCTTAAAACTTGAAATATTTTTCCCTGATAGGGATATTCAGCATGGCTGAAGCGGCGCTGTCGCCGATGAAATCCTCTTTAGCAGGGTCCCAAACTAATTTTGATCCGATTTTTACGGCTATCAGGCCTAACTGGCACATGGAAATGGTACGATGAGCCGTTTCGAGCGGTTCGAGCGACGCCCTGTTTTCTTTGATGGCCATCAGGAAATCATCTTTGTCATCTAATTCTACCTTGAAAGACTTTTCATTACTTCCCAGTGGTGTATTCAAAATGTCGGGCGATGAAGCTGACAACTTATCCGGATATTCTATCTCTACCCAACCACTGGCTCCTTCGAAACGAACATACGGGCGATCGATTTTGAAAAACACTTCCACACCATTTGCGAACAGATAACGGATGTCAAACCGGTTCATCGTATTCCATAATCCCTTGTCGAAATCGCCGGAGCCTTCTATTTCCACGGGACCGGTATATTCGGTATCGTTACCCCATTGCACGATACCAATCAGATGCGCTCCCCAGTTGGATATCATGCCGTTGCAATAATCGCTCACCCGCATCCACCCCGGACGTCCGTATGCCTTGATGGCATGTACACGGTGTTCGTTGTAGGGCGCTTCCCATGCGGGACCCAGCCAGAAATCATAGTCGAGTTCTTCCGGTACGGGCATGACAGGTTGCGGGGGTAAAGCGCTGCTACCCCGTTCCCCCCACTCTGGAGGAACAGCAACCTGTATTTTTTGCAGCTTCCCGATACGACCGTTTCGTACTGCTTCGACCGCCTTCCACATATCCGGCAGGGTACGAAATTCGCTGTCATTACGGGTTACCAATTTAGTTTTTTTGATGGCCTCAACTAATTTGCGTCCATGCCCGATACAAGTGGAGATCGGTTTTTCCAACGACACATGCTTCCCTGCCCGTAGCGCGTCGATAGCCATAGGGACATGCCAATGATCGGGTACTGCAATCATCACGGCATCAATGCTTTTGTCGCGTAATAGTTTCCGGTAATCAGTATACGTTTTACAGGCTTTATAGGATACGCCTTTTTCTTTGGTGTAATATTCATCCACTTGTCTCTGTCCATTGGCGAGCCGCCATGTATCGACATCACAAACTGCAACAATCTGTGAGTGAGGTGATTTTAATAATTGTGGTATATTTGGGTTTATCGTCTGCCGGCCTAATCCGATACAACCGACAGTAATTCGGTTGCTTGGCGCCGCACTCCCCAAGACAGACGACGGCACTATCTCCGGCTTCGAAATACTGTTCCCCAAAATCGATGCCGGCGCCAAGTTATTCCCAAAAGCCGACGCCGGAGCGATGGCCGGCGCCAAAATACTTCCTGCCGCAAGCATCGCACTTTTTTTCAAAAATTCTCTACGCTGATTCATAATTCTCTTATTTTAATGTTTTTAAAAGACACTTTATCCCCATGATCCTGAATCAGGATGTTCCCTTTAGCTACTGCGGCATATCCTTTTGTGTTGCTGAATTTTGATTTTTGCACCAATGCTTTGAACTCATCACTTCCCAGTACATAACTGAACAGTAATTCCCCATTCAGCCAATGTTCAATATGATTATTCCTGCTGACTATCCGTCCGGTATTCCACTCTCCAACAGGGTTTACTTTCTTTGTATCAGGCGCTTCGATCAATTCGTACAACCCTGCCAATTTGCATCCCACCGGTATATTATCTGTTTGAAAAATCGGATGTTCGTTGTCAATGATCTGATATTCGGGGCCATATCCATACCCGCTATTCGGATCGCCTATCGATTCATTGACAAAATATTTGATACCACTGTTAGCGCCGGGCGTCATTTTAAAATCGAACATCAAGTCAAAATTACCGTATTCCCTGATCGTGATCAGATCGCCACCGCCTGACGAGGCGCTACTTTCAACGATCAGGCAACCATCGTCCACATACCAGCCGGATACCGGAAAACTGTTGGTATAGATACGTCGCCAGCCATTCATCGTTTCTCCATCGAAAAGAAGCGTCCAGCCTTCTTTCTTTTCCTTTTGCGTCAGCTGATTATCACCCGGCGCCGGACTGCTGCATGAGATTGCAAACAGGCAACCCATGACAGCTACTAATGTTGTGTATTTCAGTTTCATAAGATATAAATTTAATGGACTGCCACTTTTACGGCATTTCCGCCATCTATTGTTACAACGATTATTCCCTGTGGGGCGGTAATCCTGGTAAGGTCGGATGTGATTGTGCTGTAAAATAAAATTTGTCCCTGCATATTACTTATCATAACTTTCTTTCCAGCCGCTTGATAGATGATGACTTCGCCTGTTCCGCCAATTACTTTTACAGGAGATACAAAAGTAGTTTCTTCATTTTTCACGGGAGGATTCAAACTTGTTCTCACATTAAAAACAGCAGCCTGACCCATATTATCCTTTTCGTCTGACCGTGTAATCACGGGTACACCATTGGCATATTTGAGCCAACCGCCATATCCGGGCTTGATCTTTGCACCTTCACCCGTATTTCGCATCGCTGTTTCCGATTCGATGACGAAATTATCATTACCTCTTTCCGTTAAACGAAACGAAAACACCCAATCTTTGTGCGTGTTATCATCAAGCGCTATAATAGCCTGTAATCCAATCGTATGATTCTCATCATAGTCTTTTACATCTTTGAAAGTTCGGAACATACGCATTTCAGGATAATTACTATTGTCGCCCTCCCGATAATAAGCCTCGTGATAAAAACCGGTGGTGCAATAATCAATTAACTTTTGAAAATCGACGTATTTACCCTCGAGGCCATATTCCTTGGTAAGTGTCAGCCAAACCTGATGCGGGTCGTCTTCCATCCCTTTGTACATCGGTTCAAGGTCAACCCCCTTTAACACATACAGGCTATCGCCTTTATGAATGGCCCATGAAAAAGCAAACCGTTCCCAGTAACCGCTTGACAAATAAGCCTCACCATTTGGGATGCGCGCATCAAAATCTTTAACTGGCTGTACTTTATTGAAATTAAATGAAGTATACATATAACCGCTTTCTGTTTCATTTGGCGAAACGGCAATACCTTCGCCTTTCGTCTTATCGTAATATTTATCCTTATATACCCATTTGCCATCCGCCATTTGCACCGAATCTTCAACGGCTTTTGCATACATAGAAGTATTATAAAGATAGCGTCCGATCACATATTTATCATTTTCACCTGTAATCAAACCGGTTGCAGGGTCACATTCGCCACATTCTTCCGGGATATACACATCGACAGCCAGCATATATTGCGGCTTTATCCAACCTGAACCCCGATTGATAAAAGCTGTATCGACGTAAATCGCATAATTTGTAATCCCACTACATTGGTAGTTATTATTAATGCCCAGAAAACTAAGCACATGACCCGGAGATCCGATTGAATCGCGTTTAAAGTCGCCGGTTTTATCATCTATATTATAAATCCGGCCGCTACAATCGGTTTCGTTATTCGACATAGGATCGCTGCTTCTATAATTACCTGAATTTTCATATAAGGTATAACGAGTTATGACTTCAACAAACTCAAAAATACATGGAAAATCGCTGAATCCGCCATCAGCGCTTCTAATATCCACCGATCGGTAGACAGGATTATCAAGCGCACGTTTATCAAAAACCACCGCATCCGCATGAAAAAAAACCAAAAACATCAGGATGCCATATACCGGTAAAATAAAATTTTTTCTATACATACTCTTTTGATTTTAAATTGTAAAAATATCGCAGCAAATATAGTGAGATTAAAATAATTCCCCAAAAAAAAACAATTTTTTTTACCTTTGTGTCTTCTCCAAAAAAGCGATTTCTCTTACCGCAAGGGACGCAAAGGTTTTTCGCAAAGTACGCAATTTATTGACAATGATGCTGTTCGTCAAGCTTTACAACTTGAGAATAATTCACCTATTCAACTTTTTATAAATAGTGATGCAGCCGTTCCGGGCTTGAATAGAAATGTTGCGTACGAACAAAGCTCAAGTTTCCCCCCTCTCGTAACCCAACGCAAGATAGCCGCTATCTTAAATTTTTTTAAAAAAATGAGTAGTTTCAATTATTTTATTTAATTTTGCTCCCGATTTAGGTAATTTATAACGATGAGAAAACTGAAAACTGAAAACTGAAAACTATAATGAGACATTTTACAAAAGTACAGGACATCGGCGACCTCAAACAAGCCGTAACAGATGCGTTAGAAATAAAGAAAGACCGTTTTCGTTATACTGAACTCGGACGGAACAAAACGCTGATGATGATTTTTTTTAATTCGAGCCTGCGAACCCGCCTCAGCACCCAAAAAGCGGCGATGAACTTAGGCATGAATACCATGGTTCTCGATGTTAATCAGGGCGCCTGGAAACTTGAAACCGAAAGGGGTGTCGTTATGGACGGCGATAAACCGGAACATTTGTTGGAAGCGATACCGGTCATGGGTTGTTACTGCGACATTATCGGCGTGCGCTCGTTTGCGCAGTTTAAAAGCAAAGCAGATGATTACAACGAAAAGATATTGAATCAGTTTATCGTCTGGTCTGGTCGACCTGTATTCAGTATGGAAGCGGCGACACGACATCCGTTGCAGAGTTATGCCGATTTGATAACGATTGAGGAATACAAGAAAACCGAACGTCCGAAAGTAGTATTAACATGGTCGCCTCATCCCTATCCGTTACCTCAGGCTGTACCGAACAGCTTTGCCGAGTGGATGAATGTCGCCGGTTATGAGTTGATTATTACCCACCCTGAAGGCTATGATTTGGACCAGCAGTTTGTTGGCTCGGCGCGCGTCGAATACGACCAGCGAAAAGCATTCAAAGGCGCAGATTTTATCTATGCCAAAAGCTGGGCGGCATACAATGATCCGCATTACGGCAAAGTCCTGAGTAAAGACCGTTCATGGACGGTAGATGCCGAAAAAATGGCTTTGACCAATCAGGCCTATTTTATGCATTGCCTTCCCGTGCGACGCAATATGATTGTCACTGACGACGTCATTGAAAGTCCGCAAAGCATCGTCATACCCGAAGCCGCCAACCGTGAGATATCAGCGCAAGCTGTCCTAAAAAAGATACTTGAGGGGTGAAGGCCGCGAAGGGGCGAAGGGGCGAAGGGGCGCTGATGTCTTTCTCTTATGCCTGTCCGGGAATGCCGCCGATGGGAGGAAAAAAATTACCTAACATAGGATTATGACCGCCGCTTTTATTCATTTCCTCAAATTTCCGGATGTTATCCTGAAGCGCCATCGATAGTCTTTTCGCATTGTCCGGAGTAAGGATAATCCTGCTTTGAACTTTTGCTTTTGAAGCGCCCGGTACGATGCGGATGAAGTCAATGATAAACTCTGAAGTAGAATGAGCTATGACAGCTAAATTTGCATAAACGCCTTGTGCCATTTCCTCAGATAATTCTATTTGAATCTGATTTTGTTTCAGATTCGGATCGTTATTTTCCATCATGTTGTCATTTTAAAAAGTTATTCGAGGACAAAGATAATACAAGAAGAGTTAAATACAAAAATAATCTTGTTGAAGTTGAAACTGATTAAATTGGTTGGATGAAAGTTTAATGTATCCCTGTACTATCGCAAATCATACCATGTTTTTTTAAATACCATGGGGGGGGGCAGTTTTTAGTGTCGTACTCATTATTCGTCGGAGGTTGAGGCTCAAGCGGAGAAGAAATATTCTTCGACCGTTGAATTGGATATACTATTGGATACGAAATGTCAGGTTTACGACTGAAAAAAAATGGGAGGGTAGGTGGCTCTTTTTTTGTATATATATAATAATCCATCCAGTGAATACTTCCTTCATCGACCGGACAAGGATCGTGAATTTGTAAAAAAGTTCCGTATCCGGACGGATTATTGTCGCTAATCAAGCCGGAAATGACGATAGCATGAGTAAGTTGATGTTTGACTATTTCTCCATTTGATTTTATTACAGTTATCAATTTCTCATTGCTGTTAATGAATAATAAAGGACCTTTTTTCATATTTTCACATATATTAGATACACTCCAGTCCCATGAATAATGCAAATTAAGTCCGTGGATTTTAGCGTAGGCTTCAGCTTTATCATCACCATTATAATTTGTGTAAAGACGAAGATCATTATTTTCAAATCGTAGTGATGACTGAGGCAATTCTAGATTTATCGGCGTATTTATTATAATATCATCATAATTAGCGCCTGTCATCATTGCTGTCGAAGCCACCCAACAGGTATAACTATCCTTTTGAGGAACTAATAATAATTTATCACTGTAATCTATTATTGATAGCGGCGCAATTCCTTCCATTAATGCCTCATGTGTCAATGGATCAACGAAACCATCAGGCTCAAGACCAGCATAGTGCTGGAATGAGATCACATCTTGCGTTGTATAAGAATCAAAGATTTCGAATGAAGAGGGTTTTATAAAACACACCAGAGGCCTATGGTTCTTAATTCTCAATAAAGCCTTCAATATGCAAACGTCAAGTCCTTTTGATCCGATGCTTAGAGGTGGACGCCTTTTAGTGTAAATATCCCAATAACTCATATTTGTACATTTTTTCAAACCGGATGCAAAGGTAATTATTTTTTTATTAAATCCAAAAATATTTTTGAAGTTATTATCTTTGTAACGAAAAAACAACCTTTTACAAAAAAATATTTATGATGGATGCTTCGGTTAATATGTTGTACAATTCGGCACAGGAGACAAAAATAATTGCATTTTTTTTTGTTTATTCAAAAAATGTGTATCTTTGCATTTCCAAACATGCAACAGGATGCGAAGATGCGATGTTTTTTTTTAGAAATGGAAAGGATTATTGAACATATTGAGTTTTTATTATTACAGCATGACTGTGTGATAATACCGGACTTTGGGGGCTTTGTACTTCAAACTATAACAGCAGAGTACCTTGAAGAAGGTCATTTATTTACCCCCTCACGTAAGGAAATCGTATTCAATCCTACACTGACGCATAATGACGGACTCTTGTCGGAATCGTATATGCAACGTTTTTCATTGGACTTTGCCAAGGCTCAATCATTAGTTAGGAATGATGTTTCGGAAATGAAAAGTGAGTTGGATGATTATGCTGAATTACAGTTAGGTTCCATCGGTTTATTTTTCAAAGAAGAAGGACGTCTGATTTTCATGCCGGCCAAACATAGCGATGAATTGTTCAGTGTTCAATCGTACGGGTTGCCTACATTTACTTTTCTTCCGTTATCAGCGCGTGATTCTTTTGATATGAGTTCTTTTTTAACATCAGAACCGAAAAAGAAAGTCGAAACGGAAAAAGTCTCCACTCGTGGGAAAAATATTATTTACAGTATTCCCACACGCACCCTTTTACGTATTGTTGCTGCATCGGTGGCGGCAATCCTGTTATTTCTATTTTTAGCTACGCCGGTAAGCGATGTGAATAAAGCATCCTATTCCGCCAGTTTTATACCCCATGAAATCATGCCCAAGAAAACTGTCGAAGAAATTAATATGGGCGTTTTTATGAACAATGACGAAATGAATAACGGGGGAGATGTAACAACCGACTATTATGCTTTAGCTTCGACAACAACTAACGGCACGAATGTAGACGAAAAAATGACAGGGGAAATCAGTACAACGACGAACTCATCGACAACCTCTGCAACAGATACACTGGAAACGACGATCTCATCGTCAACCTCTGCAACAACAGATTCGCCAGAAACGACGATTTCATCGACAACTCCTTCATCAGGTTCGCCAGAAACGACATCGTCGACAACCCTTGCATCAGGTTCACCTGAAACTACTTCATCGACAACAACCACTACCGATTCACCAACTTCCACTTCACTCCCTTCCCCCTCTTCCTCTTCTTCCTCTTCTTCCTCTTCCTCTTCTTCCTCTTCCTCTTCTTCTTCCTCTTCCTCCCCTCTACGCCTATCCCGTTCTAACTCACGACTGTCGTCATCCTCTACAAAGACTGCCACAGGAGGCAAGAGGTATTATGTGATTATCGCAAGTTATAAATCAACGGCGAAGGCGCAACAACATATAAATGATCTGAAAGGAATTGATAAGACTTCTATCGGTATTCTTGTCAGGGATGGTCATTCACGTGTCTATGCCCAAATTTTTTCTACTCAAAAGGAAGCTCAATCATATCAGAAAAAAATAAATCTGGAATCATGGATTTATATAGGGCAATAATACTGATTTTGTATTCAAATATATTTATAAAGAGAGACTTCTAAAAAACCAAATAATTTTTAAGTATTATTATTTATGGCAGAAACAAAAGAAAAACTATTCCGGGAGTTTCCGCCCGTATCCGCTCAAACGTGGACTGATAGGATTATTTCCGATCTGAAAGGGGCTTCATTCGAGAAGAAATTAGTGTGGAAAACCGGCGAAGGAATAGAAATGAATCCTTTTTACACCGCAGAAGACATGGAGCAGATGGCGACAAACGATTCGCTACCGGGTGAATTTCCATATAATCGCGGAACAAAAAAACATAATTCATGGCTTGTCAGGCAGGATATTACAGTTGACGATTGTAAAACGGCCAACGAAAAGGCGAAGCGATTAATAGCAACAGGCGGCGTCACATCGCTTGGATTTCATCTAAAGGGTGACAGGGTCAGCAAAGAAAATATAATGCAACTACTCGACGGTATATGTCCTGAAAAAACAGAACTGAATTTCAAAACCTGTAATCATCAAACGGTTGTGTTAATCGGTTTATTGGCGGATTATTTCCAGTCGAAGCAGGTCGACTTATCCCTTTGTAGAGGTTCTGTCGCGTATGACCCTTTTAAAAATCCCTTGATAAAAGGTCTAACGCAAGATAGGGATTGGGTGGATGATGCAGTATCGGTGGTAAAGGCCGGTGAAGAGTTGCCGGAATACCGCGTACTTGCAGTAAACGCCTGTTACCTGAACGATGCAGGCGCGTCGGTTACACAGGAAGCAGGGTATGCCCTTGCTTGGGGTAATGAGTTGATAGCCAAACTGTCGGAAGCAGGCGTTCCGGTCGGTAAAATAGCTAAAAAAATAAAATTCAATTTCGGTATCGCATCAAGATATTTTTTGGAGATCGCCAAATTCCGTGCTGTCCGTTGGTTATGGGCGGAAATAGTTAAGGCCTATTATCCGGTTTGCGAATGTCCGGAAGGATGCTGCGAAGGTGATTGTTGTAATGAAGGTTTCTGTACCTGTTCCTGCAGGATGAAAGCTCATGCGTGTACTACGAAATGGAACCTGACGGTTTACGACAGGTATGTCAATCTGCTTCGCACACAAACAGAAGTAATGTCGGCGGCGCTTGCGGGCGTGGATTCCATTACGGTATTACCCTATGATTACGCTTTTAATACCCCCGATGATTTTTCGGAACGCATGGCGCGAAACCAACAGTTGTTGCTGAAAGAAGAGTGTCATTTTGATAAAACAGTCGATCCGGCTGGCGGCTCCTACTATATAGAAGTTATGACGCAATCGTTGGCAGACGCCGCCTGGAGTCTGTTCCTTGAAGTAGAGGACCGGGGTGGTTTTACGGCTGTCGTTCATAAAAACGAAGTTCAACAGGCTGTAAATGAAATGAATAAATCACGCAAAGATAAGATGGCAACCCGTCGTCAGATTTTGCTTGGGACGAATCATTTCCCCAACTTTTTAGAAAAAATTGGGGAAATGGGTGAAAAAGGTGGAAAGGGTGAAAAAGGTGAAAATAAGGGAATGGGAGATAAGGGGTTGATGCTTGATAGTTCACGTGGTGCGAGCGAATTTGAGGCTTTGCGTTTGGCTACGGAAAAGAGTGGTAAAACGCCGAAAGTGTTTATGCTTACTATTGGAAATCTGGCGATGCGCTTGGCGCGGGCACAGTTCTCATCAAATTTTTTTGCCTGTGCAGGGTATGAAATCATTGATAATTTAGGGTTTGAAACGATAGAAGAAGGCCTCCGGACCGCTCGTGAAAAAGATGTAGATATCATCGTGCTTTGTTCGAGCGATGACGAATATGCTACATTAGCGCCGGAAGCGTACCGGCTAATCGGAGGAAAAGAACTATTTGTGGTAGCAGGCGCACCGGCATGTATGAACGACCTGAAAGCCATAGGCATAGAATATTTTATCTATTTGAAGAGTAATGTGTTAGAAACGTTACGGATGTTCAACGAACGGGCGAAGGGGCGAAGGAGCGAAGGGGTGAACGGGCGAAGGGGCGAAGGAGCGAAGGGACGAAGGGGTGAAGGGACGAAGGGGTGAAGGGACGAAGGGGTGAACGGGCGAAGGGGTGAAGGGGTGAAGGAGCGAAGGGTCTTTTTACGAAGTGAAAAAAAACTGAAAACTGAAAACTGAAAACTGAAAACTATATTAAATT
>Ga0099364_10002904_pt1 | contig 27076 bp, 32 predicted proteins | sample TergutTh196P3_FD_73070 | JGI IMG/M metagenome (GOLD analysis project Ga0099364, IMG submission 73070) | Microcerotermes parvus P3 segment gut microbial communities from Pointe-Noire, Republic of the Congo - Th196 P3 | ecosystem: Host-associated > Arthropoda: Insects > Digestive system > Gut ... | reverse complement strand
TAATAAGAACTGTTATAACTCCCGGATTTGGGTTATTAGGCGCTGCCTTCATAAGCGGCGTAAATCCATTATTATTCCTCGCGTTGACATCTGCGCCTGCTTTAATAAGAACTGTTATCGCTTCTGGATTTGGGTTATTATGCGCTGCCCTCATAAGCGGCGTAAAACCATTATTGTTTCTCGCGTTGGCATCTGCGCCTGCTTTAATAAGAACTGTTAAAACTTCTGGGGGAGTCTTATCCGCCGCCACCATAAGCGATGAAAATCCATCGTTATCCCTCGCATTGACATCTGCGCCTGCATTAATAAGAGCTGTTATAACTTCTGGATTAGGGTTATTGACCGCTACACGTATCAGCGGTGTGACTCCATCATTATTCACCGCATTCACGTTTGCACCGTTTTGGATGGCTTCATTGATTTGTTGTAAAGAACCCGTTTTGCAAAGCTCAAGAAAATCAGAGTCACTGAGAAATGACCCAATAGTATACGTTTTAAAATTATCAATCGTATCATGTAATTTTTTTATCTGTTTTTCAAATCTTTCGCAGCTGGCGAGCATTTTAGAAATGCGGTTATCATTTGGAACGTGCACGCTCAAACCTTTAATCTCAGCCACACAGTCCGCTATTTCTTCGCTCAGTCCGTCGAATGTCTCCTTATATTTTCGTTTTATTTCGGAAACGCCGCCTTGTTCACTTTCTTGCAAAGCCATATTGACATAGCTCTCACTGAAAGGTTTCATATCGTCGTTAAATAACGCGCTCTCTATTTGATTAAGAAAAACCATTATTGATTGGATTGATTCTTCGGTAGTAGCAGAATTGGCCATAACATATACCCTCCTGGAAATTTCTTTCAACCTCAATCCTTTTCCGGTAATCGCTTAAAAAAGACCCCATAGGCGCCGTATTAGCCTACTTTAAATACCTCATTAAGTTTATTCTTTCGTTATTTTCATCACTTTGAACTTCGTTGTATTAAATTTTTTCCGGATCATTCCGACCAAGCTAATGCAACAATTCTATAAAATGTTGCATTAGTCCAGATCGCTCCAGTGTGGCGCGTTTTTCTGGTTGTCCAAATAAAAAAGAGAGAAGGGGAAGGATCATGGAAGTTGACGCCATTCGAAGCAAGGAAGAAATCGCAAAAATTAAGGAGTTTTTAGGGCAAAAGAAGGCCGAATACGAACTGTTGTTCATTGTGGGCATTAACACCGCCTTGCGTATCGGGGACCTGCTCTCGTTGACCATCGGGGATGTTGTTGACGCGAACGGCGATATAGTGAGCGCCGTCGTCTTGAAAGAAGAAAAGACGGGGAAAATGAAACGCTGTCCGGTTAACAAATCCATCAGGAAAGCGCTCAAAAAATATTTTGCCGAAAAGGGTCGGCGCGCGCCTGGCGAGCCGCTTTTTCTCTCGCGAAGGGGAGGCGGCCTGAGCCGTTATCAGGTATGGAGAGTGTTAAAAGCGGCAGGGGAATCAGTGGGGTTAATGAACATAGGCACTCATTCGCTGAGAAAGACGTTTGGTTATCAGGTATATAAACAATCCGGCTCGGATATCGGATTGGTTCAAAAACTTCTCAATCACTCGACAAGCGGAACTACGCTGAGTTACATTGGAATTGACAGAGAGGATATGGACAATATTTGCCTCGAATTAAATTTATAACCTCAGCGCCTGGAAATCGATATGTGTTTCTTTTACAAAAATTACAATATTTTGAACTTAAAGCTACCTTGGTTGATTTCAAAATATTTTCCGGTAGTTGAGGTATTAACGACGCTTCGAGTCGGTTTTTGAAGCGGGTATTTACAAAGATTTAAGGTTGTGATAATTTTACCCACACAACATCAGTATGCAACATTTTATAGAATTGTTGCATTAGAAGATAATTCTTCAAATGACGCCACGTCGTCTTCACTTGCGGTTCTATGGGATCGATTCCGCATAAACGTCATGGCTCGCGATTTTTTTATCGCGAGCCATGATCTTTGACAACGTGAAATAAGCTGTCCGGAAATTGCGAAAAGGCTTATTTCTAAAATGTGTATTTCCGGCAATTCATCTTTGAGGAGACGGGTTTTATAGGGGGGTTGTCCAATTGTTTTGAAAAATCCGAAATGCTATCGGGCATGGGTCTCTGCACTATTCAAGCAAATCGGAATGTGTGCCTGTTTCGGTAGCTTTTTTCTGCATGAATCTCATATATCATCTTCTTCATCGCCATTAACCCAATCTTTGTATTCCTCAAATGTCTTGAATGGGCCAACCATCTCGGCCGTTCCGTTCTCAATACGTTCAATTCGCGCAAGAGTTTCAGCCTTTGCAGTCGGTAGGCGCACCTCGAATGGCAGCCCTCCTCGCAGTATGACCTGATTCAAAAACAAATTAATCGCATCGGCAGTTGTAATTCCTAGCCGGGACAGAATAGAATCGGCCTCATACTTTACCTCGGGAGAAATTCTCATGTGTATGGTATCGGTCTTAGCCATGTCCACACCCCCTTAACGGTTTTAGTGTAGCACAAATGAATAACATACGCTACACAAAAATCAAATTCCAACATATTGGACAAAAACACCTTGACAGCACGTATTTAAAAACTTTTACAATCTCGCTGCGTGCTTTACAGCAGCTTCATCTCATGCTTTAGCCTTTTGAAAGTGGTTGGAAGTGAATTCAAATAGGGTATAATGGGGTATCCTGAGAGCTATTGAAAACGCTGAACAACTGCTGATTCGATACTACAAGGAGAGACGAAAACAATATGGATGCCCAAGAGAAAGTTGTTGACACTGAAACAGTAAGCGCCAAAGCGAGAGCATATGCCGCCCAGGTGCGGGATGTGATGCCGGTAAGCAAAGTATATATGTTTGGCTCCTATGCAAAAGGTACGGCTACCGAGCAGAGCGACGTTGACATTTGCTTTTTCCTCGACAGCTTCGGCGGCAAGAGGCGTGTAGATATAATTAAAGAACTGTTGAAGCTAACCAATGGTTATGACGATGTCGGATTTGAGCCATTGGCATTGCCGGCCTCGGAACTAAACAGCGGCAATCCATTCGCAATGGAAGTTATCAGCACTGGAATCGAGATCTGAAAACGACTTCATAACAATCATCCACTGGCAGCCCGGAAGCCACTGTTGGCCGGGCATTGCCTTCAAGCAATTTACCGGATTTTATCCAATCTTTATCATATCCAAGCTCGAAAAGACGCTTGTAGCTTATCGTTGTGCAGTTTGCGCCTGTATCCACTTTGTAATCAGCATAAGTCATCGTTCGCGTATGTTTGGACCGGAAATAAACACGGACTATTGCAAAGCCCAGCGGGTCAAATCTTACTTCATTCGCCAATTACAATCCCTCCCAAGCTGCGCCTATGATTCAATCCCTCGGTCACTCCGCAAAGAGATGGATCGTCAAGCTTCATAACAACCGAAAATAATTCATCACCGTCGTCGCCTATATAAAGAATAGTACCCATATCGTCGGATGGACTCATGCTATCCATACGCATTAAAATATAACTATCTGGATACTGTTCGGATGCCTCATTTGCTGTCATTCGTAGGTTTGGTTCTATTTTTTTATACACAAAAACCCCTCCTTACAAGAAGTCGCGTCTATTCACCGTTTCTTCTTCGCGCAGGTGCTCGATATACGTTTTGGCGTGAAGGTGCCCGGCGCGCTTGCGCCGCCCCTTTTTTAGGAATTTTATTTTTTATACGCGCTTTTGCAGTACTCTTTCCTCATACTCGCGCACTTCCGCAAACCATTCGCCGTCCTGCGGCACCTTGTTGCGCAGGCAGAATTCCTCCCACACGGCGCCCGCCGGCATCAGTTTCAACTGCTCCTGCATCACGATCAGCTCGGTGAACCTCGCGTTGTCCTGTAAATCCTTAAGCGTCTTCCAGGGATTGAGCATCGCGTACATCAACGCCTTTTGCATGTTTCGCACGCCGACCACCCATGCCGCGATCCGATTTATAGAGGCGTCGAAAAAGTCGAGGCCGATCAAAACCTTGTCCAGCGCGTCGTTGCGGACTATCTCGCAAGCAATATCCTTGAGCTCGTCGCTGAGCAGGACGACATGGTCCGAGTCCCAACGCACGCCTCGCGTTACGTGAAGCGGTATCTTGTCGAAGTAGGCGAGCAGGCTTGCGATTTTGTCGCTGATAAATTCGGTGGGATGATAATGGCCGTTATCGAGCAGATTATAGACGCCCGGACGGCTCGAAGCGTAAGCGAGATAGAATTCCGAGCTGCCGACAGTGTAAGACTCAAGGCCGATGCCGAACAGCTTGCTCTCGACGCTGTCGATAACGCCCTCGATCTTCTCGCCGAATATCTCGTCAAGGCTTTTTTTCAAACGGAGGCGGGGGCCGAGGCGATCGGCCGGCACGTCTTTATAACCGTCCGCGATCCACAGATTATTCAGCACGGGTTTCCGCAGTTCGCGCGCTATCGCTCCGCAGATCCTGCGGCAAGCCTGAGCGTGGCGCACCCAGTAGGAACGGACTTCTTCGTCGGGGCTCGACAGGGTCAGATTATCCTTGACCATCGGATGGCTGAAGAACGTGGGATTGAAATCGATGCCGAGCCCGCGCTCCTTTGCGAAATCTATCCATTTGGCGAAGTGCTCCGGTTTGAGTTGGTCGCGTTCTGCCGGTTTACCGTCGAAAACGGCGTAACAGGCGTGCAGGTTGATGCGATGCTTGCCAGGTATGAGCGACACCGCCTTATCGAAGTCCGCCATAAGCTCATCAGCGCACCTCGCCTTTCCAGGATAGCTTCCCGTTGCCTGGATGCCGCCGCCGAGAGACTCGCCCTTGTTTTCAAAACCCCCGACATCGTCTCCCTGCCAGCAGTGAATCGATATCGCCGTCCCCTGCAACGTCTTCAAAATCTCTTCGGTATCGACTCCGGCCTCGCCGTAACGCTCTCTCGCAATTGCATAATATTCGGACATGAAAAACCCTCCTCCAATACTTCCATTTTTTCGCGGTCGATAACTTAAATTATAAACCTCAACAAAGAAATTTCATCCCCCTCGGGTCATCGCATCTTCCAAGGATATAGTCGGCGGACACATCAAACCTGGCCTCCATCTTTACTCATTCCCTGCGTCGGGCATGTCCGCTATTGCTTTCAAGTTCTTGGCATTTAATGGCGACACAGCTTTTTTACCTGTCTGCTGCTCATACTGGACACGCGCCGCCTTTGCGACACTGCCGCCGCGCTTTGCGACGCTTTTATGTTCGTCCATAGTTTCGGGTTCTACTTGGCGCGTTATGTCGGTCGTAGTTACCTCTGCGAGCATGTTTAACACCAACTCAACATTCGTCATGCTGTCACGCAGACTCTCTTTTTTCAAACCCTTGTATTCTTTATATTGTCGAGTTGTTTTGCCAGACCATGCCTTTGTTATTTCGTTGGTCAAAATAGCAAAATCCTTTTTGTCGGTGACACCGTGTTTTTCCCATTCATCAGTTAGTTCCTTGCGAACTTCGATTGTCTTCAATCGCTGATTTATCCAGTTACGAGAGTAACCCTTCTTGAGATAAGTTTCCAATGCACGATCAATAGCAAGCTCCGGGTCGGCGGTTTCGTCGATACGCTCGCTTCCAACTCGCGCCAACCAGAGTTTGAACGGCTCCGCTTTTTTTGAGGGGATAGATTGTATTAAGCGCAGGAGCTGCTCTGTATCAGCAGCGTCGGTCTTATAAAACTTGCCGTCTGAGGATCGCATTTTCAGTTGACTACATTTTGTAGCCAACTCACTTCCTTCCTTTCTGAGCCTTGTTTTCAAGACGCTCCAGTATTTGCGCCCATCCACGCTGTCTGTAAGTACAGCGCACACATCCGAAATCGAGAAATACCACTTTTCTGTTTCCTCGTCCCAATGGGTGCGTATAGATTTTTCTTCAAACAATTTTATGGATTTGTCTTTATCCATTTGGCCAATCTCCTATGTGTGAGGTTGTATTATTGCCAACGACAATTATGCAACATAAATGCCGCGCATTAAGGCAAATTCTAACACGAAAGGCAAAGCAATGACCGCATCGGAAGCGTGGCCGGCCGGGCCGCGCGTTTCCGCCGGCCTTATACAATTTTTTGTAATAATAGTGGTATGCTTTACTAAACGGAGGTGGTGTTCATGCCTGATTCGATTTTAGAGACGCTCGTTGTAATTCCGGCAAGATACGCAAGCACGAGGCTGCCGGGGAAACCCCTGATCAAACTCGCGGGACGCGAACTGATACTCCGGGTGCTCGACGGAGTGCGCCGCTCGTCTTTGGCGGACAGGATAATCGTCGCGACCGACGACGAGCGCATAGCCTCGCTCGTCAACAGGGAAGGAGGCGAGGCGAAGATGACTCCGAGCGGTCTTGCCACCGGAAGCGACAGGGTGGCGTTCGTCGCGCGCGAGATACCGTCGCGCTTCGTGATGAACGTGCAGGGCGACGACGCGATGATCTCGGGCAAGGAGATAGACAGGATGATCGAGGCGCTCAAGAAAGACGCCGGCTGCGGGCTCGCCGTCCTTGTCAAAAAAATCGACGAACCGGACGAAATAGCGAGGAACTCCGTCGTCAAGGTGATATTCGATTTGAACTACAGGGCGCTTTATTTCAGCAGGTTACCGATACCGTTTGTGAGAGACGACGGCGCGCGCGCCGATTTCTATAAACACGTCGGCCCATACGCGTGGAGACGCGAGACGCTGTTTGAATTCGCCTCCTGGGAACAGACCCCGCTTGAAAGAGCCGAAAGCCTCGAACAACTGCGCGTGCTCGAACACGGGCGCGCGATCAAATGCATCACCACCGACATGGAAGGCATAATGATCGACACGCCGGACGACGTGCGCCAATTTGAATATCTATATAAAAAAACGGCTCTCCGCTAGGAGGCCGCTTTTTTATGAAGCAGTACTTTTTGAAAAACTACTTCTTCTTGCCTGTGTTCACGGCATCCTTCAGCGCCTTGCCGGCGCGGAACACGGGAACCTTCTTCGCGGGGATGTTGATCTCCTCTTTCGGGTTCTGAGGATTACGCCCCTTGCGGGCCGAACGATGCTGAACCTCGAAGGTTCCGAATCCTACCGCCTGGATCTTATCCCCCTTCGCGAGGGACGCCTGGATCGACTGGAACACCGCATCGACCACTTCCGTGGCCTTCTTCTTCGTCAGGCCCTCTACTTTCGCCGCTACTTCATTGGCTAATTCTGCCTTTGTCACTCTCTCTCCACCTCCAAATACAATTTAGGCTCGTTAAAGCCGCTCTGGAACTGCTTTCGTACCGCTTATTCCAAACTTACGGTTAAACCACGCGGATATTATGCACACAAACCGGGTTACAGTCAAGCTATTTATGCAATTCGCCGATATTTTCAAGATTTCTTTCTGAAGAATAATCTTATCGGCGTCCCGGAGAAGTCGGCCATGCGGCGCAGGATATTCTCCAAACGGCGTTGGAACGGGCGAGAGACCATATTTTCGTCGTTCACAAAGAAGACGAACGTGGGCGGCGTACCCTCGGCTTGAGTGCAATAAGAAATTTTAAGCGATCTCCCCCTGTCGTCGCCGGGCATTCTTTCGAAAACCAACACCTCTCTTACGAGCCGGTTTAATTCCGGGGTGGCGATACGCCGTCTTCTGTTTTCATCTACGGCCGCTAAACGGGCGCCGAGCTTCGAAACGCCGCGCTTCGTGAGCGCCGACATAAAAAGCATGGGAGCGTGCGAGGCAAACGGCATATCTCCCTTCAACTTGTCCAGCGTTCTGTCTCCAACCTTGGCGTCCTTCGGCGCGAGGTCCCACTTATTAACCGCGATCACAAGCCCTCTGCCGCGTTCCAGCACATGCCCCAACAGGCGCTTGTCCTGATCCGTCACGAGTTCGGACGCGTCGAGAAGCGCCACTGCCACTCGGCTTTTATCAATGGCTTGGTAGGTTCGGACTGTCGAGTAATACTCGACGTCGGAGTTAATCCGCGACTTCCTGCGCAAGCCCGCCGTGTCGAGAAATCTGTATCTCACTCCATCCAGATCGACTATCGTGTCCACGACGTCCCTTGTTGTCCCGGGAATTTCGGAGACAAGCGAGCGCTCGCTGCCGGCCAGTACGTTGAACAGGCTCGATTTGCCCGTGTTGGGACGGCCGACCAACGCTACGGGTATCTCAGGAGAGGTTTCCGGCGCGCCGTCATCCTCCTCGGGGAGAAAATTCACCATCTCATCCAGCAGATCGCCCATGTTAAAATTGTGCGTCGCGCTCACCGGCAAAACTTTGAACCCCAGGGTTTCCGCCTCATATGCCGCGTCAAGCTTCGCCGGGTTGTCGAGCTTGTTTACCGCCGCGATTACCCTGCTCCCGCCTCGCCGCAGCATTGACGCAATTTCGAAATCCATCGGCGTCACGCCGTCGCGCCCGTCCAGCACGAAAACCACTCCGTCGCTCTCGGCAATTGCGTGCCGCACCTGTATTTCCATCTTTTCCATTATAATGGCGTGCCCGTCCTCGGTATCACCCATTATGCCGCCCGTATCCACGATGTAAAACCTTCGGCCGTCCCATGAAATTTCGCCGTACAGCCTGTCTCTGGTAACGCCCGGAAAATCATCGACTATCGCCTCGCGCCGTCCGAGCAGCCTGTTGAAGATCGAGGATTTTCCCACATTGGGGCGTCCGATTATTGCCACAATACCCAAAAGCTCACCATCTTCCGTGCCTCAACTGTTTACGGCTGCGCCCCTCACGCGGTTCACGGGCGGAGCTTGAGTTACGTGGATTTAACGCGCTGCCCGGAGTACATTCGAAATAGAGGGAAAATACGATATTATCAACTGCGCAAATACGATGGCGAATGTTGCCACGCAAACCGCCCAGAGCGCGCCGGTGCTTGCCTTTAGCTGACCGACATCGACGCGGAGTTGGGTGATATTCTCCCGTAACTCTTTTACATCACCGCGCAGTTCTTTTATATCTTCACGCAGCTCTTTTATATCGTTCTGTATCGGGGTAACTGTCGCGCCGAATTCTCCCCTAGTTAGAACTTCTCTAACGTCATCGGACATGGCAGCTCACCCCCTTCCACACAAGCCCAATATATCACAGCTTAATTAAACCGTACAGTTTCCCGCCGCTTTTTTCCCAATATCATAGCTTCGGCTTATCGGCAGCCATGAAAAAGGGCCGTATACCCATATTATCAAAAACATTATGGCCAATTGGGGTAATTAATAAATGCAACATTTGTAAAAATTGTTGCATTTTGAAAATTATACCATATCGAAATATATTCAATATTCGCAAGGGATCAAGTCGTGACAAATACCAATCAGCAATCAATGAGCGCGGAACGGGCGAACGCAGTTCGCTCCTACAGGACCGGACGGGCGGCAATTTGGCATCAGTCCGGAATGCAACAATTTTTACAAATGTTGCATTCGTGGTTGGAGCGGTTTTGAGATTTTTATAAAAGAGGGGAAGTGAGGCGCGCCGGGAGAATCGGAAATGTCTTTCAGGGCGGGCGTTCTCAGGCAAACGCGTGAACGCCGGGATCGAACACGCGGCGCGCAGCGCCGGATCGTGTGCATCAGTCAAATATCAAAAGGAGAGTGTTTAATGCAATGAAAAAGTTTCTATCTTTGATGATCGCGCTTGTATTTTGTATGGCCTTGCTGCCAATGACCGCTCTGGCCACCAGCGATGTAACTATATACATCTATGGCGGCGCCGGCGGCGCCGGCGGCGAAGCTGATAGCAAAGGCAATGGCGGCGATGGGGGTTATGTTGGGTTTCGGGACGGAGATGAAGGAGATACAGCAGCTGATAATGAAGATGGCGGCCCAGGAATAATATCCGACATGCCAGACGAGGATAATAAAATACCAGGCGCATTAGCCGGTGGCGGCGGCGGTGGCGGCGGAAGTGCTAAAGAAGATGACGAAGATGGCGGAGATGGCGGAGATGGAGCCCCCGTTCCTACCGCAAATAAAGGCGTAAACGGCGGCGATGGTACGAAAGAAACCACAGCCGGTAAGGGCGGCAACGGTGGAATAGCCGAACTTCGCGGCGATGGAGGAGCTGCAGGAACTCCTGGCGCCACTGCCGGTGGCGGCGGTGGAGGCGGTGGCGGCGCTGAGCTCGTGATCTCTGAAGTACCCATGGATGATGGTGAACCAATAATCCTTGATCTTATCGTGGGAGGCGGAGCAGCGGGTGGAGATGAGGACGGCGGCGGTGGCGACGGCGGTTCAGCGTTTGTAGATATCACAGAAACGCTGTCGATTTTTGACCTTGACGTAACCGGCGGCGACGGTCATAATGACGGCGGCGACGGCGGAAACGCGTACTTGGATGCGACGAATTTGACCGTAACGGGCGAAGCAAGCGTGACCGGCGGCGATAATGAAGGTGGCGGAAACGCGTACTTGGATGCCGCCGGGAGCTTGACGACCGAAACCACCTTGGATGTGACCGGCGGCACTGGGACGGGCGCCGGGAAAGCGTACTTGCGTGCCGGGAGCTTGACGACCGGAGGCGTCTTGACGGTAGAAAGCACCGCCGAAGGAAAAGCGGAACTCATCGTTACCAATAATCTCACGGCCAAAAACAATATCACCTTGACTAAAGGTGCCGCAGATTTGGAGTTCAGAGTCAACGGATTATTGATTGTGGATGGCAATGTCACCTTGGATCTGGGCAATGATGGCGACGTGATTTTCTCGACATTGGTGTTGCATAACGGAACTTTAACGTTAAATGGCGACAAAGCGACTATGGCCCGTAATCTCACAGTGAGGGGTTTAAGCACTCTCGCTACATCCATGGATTTGGAAGACAAGATTTTGACGGCCACTATCCCCGTTGAAAATACTGCTATTGTCAGTGACGAAGGTATAGAAGGATATTCAACAAACGCCTTGCTGACCTTCGGGAGTGGAGCAGTAGAATTAGGCGTTGACGGTTGGAATAAAATGACACTAGGGCTTGCTAACGGCGCGGAGCTGAACGAAGGCGATGTAATCACGCTGCTTAAAATGCCCAATGGTGCGACGTTTACTGTCGATGAAGACGTATTTGGAATCACTGGTGATCAGGAGCCTAGTTTCGCCAACCCGATACTCACCTATGAAAACGAAGGTTACACGTTCGATTTTTATTACGTGGAGGAAGACACAACATTTGGATACCTTCTCGCCATGGTGACGGACGTGTCGGAGCCCGGTACTCCCGGCCGCAGCAGCAGCAGCGGATGCGACGCCGGAGCTTTCGGCCTGTTCGCTCTGCTGGCGATTCCGCTTCTGTCCATGAAAAAGAAGGAAAAATAAACTCCATCCGCAAATGCGGCGCACCACCTAACAAGCCGGGCGGCAGATTGCCGCCCGGCTTTTTGGCCAACATGCGATATAATAGGACTGACAGGGGGTGAAGAACATGCGGAGCACATTGACGGCAGTCACCGAGGACACGCCGGAAACAGCCGGCATACCAATCCTTGAACTGGGCGTTTCTTCCGACAAAATAACGCAGCAACTTCAACGTTACAGGCGGCTTGTTATTACCGATAATGATCGCCCGGTAGCTGTTATGCTCAAGGTTGACGATTCCACTTTGGATGATACTATGCTTGATTTGAGTCGAATGCAAGCTCTAAGAGCGCTAAAGGAAGTTCAAGCAAATGCTGTTAGAAGCGGACTGTCGAATATGACTTTGGATGAAATAAATGCAGAAATCGAGGCAGCCCGTGCAGAAAAAAAATCCGGAGCAAATTCAAGATAACTTAAAGGTGGTTCTTGATACGAATATCCTCGTTTCGGCGTTGATATCCTCAAAAGGAACATCAGCGCAAGTTTTATCTATGGTTTTGAAGGACAAATTACAAGCCTATTACCACCAAGAAATTTTTGATGAATACGAAACAGTCCTGTTAAGACCAAAATTTAAGTCTGATATTAACGCTGAACAAAGACAAGCTATCTTAAATCACTTGAAAAAGCGTGGTTTGTCCTGTCATATTACCCCCAGCGTATTCCATATGCAAGACGAAAGCGACCGGGTATTTTATGACGTGGCTAAAACAGCCGGAGCATTTCTTGTAACCGGCAACAAAAAGCACTATCCCGATGAGCCGTTTATTGTTACGCCCCGTTATTTTATGGATACCGTTATCAACTCGCTTTTTCTTTGATAGCAAGTCAAGCGTGTCGCCTTAATTCAACCGTACAGTTCCCTACCGCTTTTTTCCGAATATCATCGCTGTCATAAACATTTGTATCGCAAGCGCGAACGGAAATACGAGCCACGGATGCCGCCAGCCGGTAGTGAGGTAGAACGTCATAAACAGTGAAAATGTCAGAATCCAAAGGCCGGCGCTCATCACTCCGAATCTTGCCGCTCTTACGGGGTCTACCATATCGCGATGGAAAGCCATTGAATTTTCGATTTCCATTTCCACCATTTTTCTAAGCCACGCCTTCTGACGTTTTGGTTGAGAGGCGAGAAGGAAAATTAGCCCGCAGACAGCGGGCAGGACAAACACCGATTTAATCCCCACCGCAAATGACAGCGGGGCTTGAGCGATAAAGAACGATACGGCCGCAAGGCTCGCCCCCAAGACGCCGGCAAAACAGACGGCGCCATATGCCGACGCGCGTCTGCTTTTCATCGCATAGTGCCCCGCGGTTTCCTGAGTCAGGCCAAAATAGGTATACAGGCCGCAGGCCGCCGACAGCAATATGGCCGACAGGCAGAAAATCACCACGCTCCGCGACCCGCCCAGAAACATAGTCAGCGTGACGCCTACTGCCGAAAGAAGCAGTCCTGAAGCAACTGTGAGCCCTGCCGCCGTTCTTTTCGTGAGCGGCACCATCGAACCGATATACAATTGCCCGATAGCTTCGGTGCGTTTACGCCTGCCTACCTCATCGGCTATTGCGGTAATGTCGCCGAGTTCGCTCGCGGCCTTTTCAAACGCGTTTTCTTCGCTCAGTCCTTTTGCCATAAGATTGTTGATGCGCTCGGTCAAATTCGATACGACTTCCTCTTTGAAGTCTTTGATCTCCGGCGTATCATCGTAGCCGGCAAAAAGACGGTCGACATAGACTTTCTCCTTCATGGCCTATTCCTCCTCCAACAATTTGTTCAGGACGGTTTGTGTTCTTATCCAGTCGGCTTTGTTTTGCCGTAAAAGTTCCCTTCCCGTTTCGGTGATGCGGTAATACTTACGGCGGCTGCCGAGAGTTTCATCGCCCCAATATGACGCAATGCAGCCGTCCGCTTCAAGCCGGCGGTAGCTGGAGTACAACGTAGCCTCCTTCAGCTCATATTCTCCGCCGAGCCTGTCAAGTATGCTCCTGTGTATTTCGTAACCATAGTTATCGCCCTTCAGAAGAACACTGAGAACAACGGTATCCGTATGGCCCCGGAGCAGATCATTTGATGTTCTCGCTTCCATGACGCAACCACCTCACTTTGATTAACACAGTATATGATAGCTAATATTACTATGAGTGTCAATATACCATGACAGTTATCGCCGCTTTACACACATTTTACATACTCCATACGCTTTACTGCTATTTGTGAATGTCCGGCCCTGCGAAAATACAAGCGCAACATAAATTTATTACGTGAGGAGAATGAAAATGAGAAAAACATTTCTACTTGGTGTGATTGCCGCTCTATTTTTGGTTGGCCCTGCCGCTTCCGGCAGTTGGGGCTTCGACGTTTCAAGAAACATCACGGTCGTAACACGTGAGGACGGCAGCGGCACAAAAGGCGCTTTCATGGACATCATAGGGCTTGGAGGCAAAGCCGACCCCGCGCACGTCGTCATACACGGAAGCACGGCGGCGGTCAACGCTGAGGTCAGAAGCAATCCCGCGGCGCTCGCGTATGAGAGTCTGGGTTTTGTCGGCGGCGATGTGAAGATTCTTTCGATAGACGGCGTTGAAGCGACGGTCGCCAATATCATGAACGGTACGTACAGAATAGCGCGCCCCCTGCAAATTGTGTATAAAGAAGCCAGCCTCGATAATGCTGAAAGCAGGGCATTCTTTACATTCTTACAGTCAAGTGACGCGCAGCAAATCATATCGAATGAGGGCTTTGTTTCAGTCGCGCAGGAGACGGCCGGATATACCATTATCGGCGCGCTGTCGGGCAATATCGACATAAGCGGTTCGACGTCGCTCCAGCCCCTGATGGTTGAGCTCGCCGACGCGTTTATGGCTTTACAGCCCAACGTAACGGTTACGGTATCGGGCGGAGGAAGCGGCACCGGCTATAACAACGCGGAAAACGGCGTGTCTGTATTTGGAATGATCAGCGAAGTGTTCGACCCCGTAAGGCGCAATACACCCTCGCTTACGGCTTTTGAGGTAGCTAAGGACGGCATCGCGGTTGTTGTGCACGAGAGCAACCCGCTCGACAACATTACGGTGGAACAGCTCAGAAACATTTATGATTCAGAAGCCGACGCGGACGCGGTTACGGTTTGGAATCAACTGATAAGCTGATTAATGAACAGAGCTTATCGTTTTATAAAGGCGAGAGATTATCTCATGCGCGGAGTATTTATACTCTGCGCAGCCTTTTCAATTTTCGTGCTCGGCTGCATCTGCGTGTTTCTGTTTGCGGAAGGCGCGCCCTTTATCGGCAGAATCGGATTCTCCAATTTTTTCGGAACCACATGGCACTTAGGCAGCGAAGCCTACGGCATCCTTTCGATGATTGTGGCTTCGCTGTATGTGACGGCGTTGTCCGCGATTATCGGGATCACGATCGGCCTGTTTACGGCAATCAGCCTGTTCAAGTTTTGCCCTAAAAAAATGATTGCGCCGATTCGTCAGATGATAAGCCTTCTGGCGGGGATTCCGTCGGTAATTTACGGCCTGTTCGGGCTTATAATTATCGTGCCTTTCCTGCGTGACTATGTTTCGCCGAACGGCGTAGGCTACGGTATCCTTGCGGCAAGCCTCGTGTTATCGATAATGATTTTGCCGACAATCGCGAGCGTGAGCCTTGACGCGCTGAACGCTGTTCCGAAAAGTTATTATGAGGGCGCTCTTGCGCTCGGAGCTACGAGTGAGCAGAGCGTCTTCAGAGTTATATTACCCGCCGCCAAGAGCGGAATATTCGCCGCCGTAGTGTTGGCGATAGGACGCGCAATCGGCGAAACGATGGCGGTCATAATGGTTATAGGTAACTCTCCCGCAATGCCGACGGGATTGTTTCAATCGGTGCGGACGATGACCGCGAATATCGCCCTCGGCGCAAAGGAATTAACGGGCGACGCCGCGACCGCTCTTGTTGCGACAGGCGTGATACTGTTTTTCTTCACGCTGCTGTTGAACGTCAGTTTTTCATTACTTTGGGGAAGTGAAAAGCGTGAGAGAAAACCTGCACAAAAGACAGATTCTTAAATACAAAATATTGAAATACGCGGCTTGGAGCGCTCTTGTTATCAGCCTTGCCGCTCTTGTCTCCGTCATAGTATTTATCCTGCTGCGCGGCCTGCCGCATATAAATACGCACTTGTTATTCGGCAGGTACAGCGCCCGGAACCCCTCGCTGAAACCCGCCATCCTCGGGACATTGTACCTGATCGTCACCGCAATTTCGATGGCGGCTCCAATCGGGATAGGTACCGCGATATTGCTCACCGAATATACGAAAACAAAGAGCCGTTTTATTCGGATAATACGAATTGCCGTTGAAACGCTCGCTGGGATTCCCTCAATCGTTTACGGGTTGTTCGGTTATCTTGTCTTCGTCGTTACATTCGGCCTCGGATACTCGCTCATCGGCGGCGGCATGACGCTTGCCGTTATGATACTTCCGGTAATAGTCCGCAGCACCGAGGAAAGCCTGCTTGCCGTACCGAACTCGCTGCGCGAAGGGAGCTTCGCGCTCGGCTCGTCAAAAACGCGCACGATATTTTCCGTCGTTCTGCCATGCGCCGCAAGCGGAATCGTCACTTCGTTAATCCTGGCAATTGGGCGCGTGGTATCCGAAAGCGCGGTTTTGATTCTGACCATCGGCATGGTAGTCAACATAACGCCCCGAAATTTCGCTTCACCCGGAACAAGCCTTGCGCTGAACGTATTTTACTTCGGCTCTCACGGTTATCCCGAACAAGCGGCGGCTACCGGTGTGGTGCTTCTTATTTTGGTGGTGTTTATCAATATTACCGCTACAATTCTGGGGAGAATCTTCGGGAAAGAGGAACTTTCAAATGGATAACAGTTTTAATATAACCGTCAGCGGATGCGATTTATTTTACGGTGATTTTCATGCTTTGAAAGATGTAAATATAAACATAGAAGAACATGAAGTCACGGCGTTAATAGGACCGTCCGGCTGCGGCAAATCGACATTCATCAAAATGATCAACCGCATGAACGATCTTGTGGAAGACTGCCGCATCACCGGCGAAATAAAAATCGGCGGGCAGGACATTTACGCAAAGGATACCGACGTAACCCTGCTCCGCAAAAACGCGGGAATGGTTTTCCAAAAACCAAACCCATTTCCCATGAGCGTTTACGACAATATCGCATTCGCGCCGCGCACATTCGGCATCAGGAAAAGAGGCGAGCTCGACGTCATTGTCGAACATTCCTTAAAACAGGCGGGGCTTTGGAATGAGGTAAAAGACAGGCTTCGAAAGAACGCAATGGGATTATCGGGCGGACAACAGCAAAGGCTTTGTATCGCGCGCGCGCTCGCCGCCGAGCCGAAAATCCTTTTGATGGACGAGCCGACGAGCGCGCTCGACCCGATTTCAACAGGCAAAATTGAGGATTTGTTAAACGAACTGAAAGCCGAATACACCATTGTTATCGTCACCCACAATATGCAGCAGGCGACGCGTATTTCCGACAAAACCGCATTCTTTCTCCTGGGGGAAATCATCGAATACGGAACAACGGGAACTATTTTCTCGGTGCCTAAAGACAAGCGCACCGAGAACTACATAACGGGCCGGTTTGGATGAAGCGCCGGCGTGAGAAAACTAATAGAAATGAGGTGCTATGATGTCTATCCGAACGCGTTACGAAAAAGAGTTGACGTCGGTTTTCGACAATCTTGTGCTGATGTGCCGCCACATAGAAACGGCAATCGAAAAATGCGAGAAGGCTCTTGTGAACCGCGACTTTGAGCTTGCGAACGAGGTCTGCGAAGACCACAAACTGATCGATAAGATGGAGCGTGAAATTGAACAGAGCTGCCTGCGGATTCTGCTAATGGAGCATCCGGTAGCCAGCGACTTCCACGATGTATCGGCGGCCCTTAAAATGATAACCGACCTCGAACGCATCGGCGACCAGGCGTGGGATATTGCCGAAATCGTCACGCAATTCAGCGATAAGGAGTATATAAAAAAATTGGAGCATATCCCCCAAATGGCCGTTATAGTCATTCAAATGGTCAAAGACGGCGTTCACGCGTATATCAACCGCGACCTCGCGCTTGCCCGCTCCCTCGACGTGACCGACGACAAGGTGGATAATCTTTTCAATACGGTAATGGCCGACCTTACCGCGCTCATAAAGAAAAACCCCGATAACGCCGAACAGGCTATCATGCTTATGATGATAACAAAATACCTGGAGCGTATCGGCGACCACGCCGTAAATATAGGAGATTGGGTCGAATATGCGATTACAGGCAAGCGCCCGTCGTAGAAAACAGCGTTCGCCCGCACGAGGAGTAAAACACGATGAAGCAAACTATATTCGCGATTGAGGACGACGCCGCAATCCGGGAGCTGTATACGTATTCGCTGGAAGACGATTTTGACTGCCGCTGCTTTGACAACGGCGAATCATTCTTTGACGCGCTCGCGAACGGCAGCCCCGACCTTATTCTTCTTGACATCATGCTGCCCGGCGACGACGGGTTTTCTCTCCTGTCGCGATTGAAAAACGACCGGAAGACCGCCCATATCCCTGTGATTATGGTGTCGGCAAAGAGCGAGGAAATATCCAAAGTCAAAGGGCTCAACATGGGCGCGGACGACTACATCGCCAAGCCTTTCGGCGTTCTTGAGCTTGTCGCACGGATAAAGGCGAACCTGCGTAAAAACGATAAAACACCCGCTCCAAGAACCGTCTATAAAGACGTTGTCGTCGACTACGCGAAACATTGTATATTTGTAAAAGAGAGGCAAATCCAGACAACTCTCAAAGAATATAATCTGCTGCGCCTGCTCTGCGAAAACGCGGAGAATGTAAAGGAACGCGAGGCCATATTCAAAGAAGTGTGGGGCGATAGTTTTGTCGGGGAAACCCGGACGCTCGACATCCACATTAAAGAGCTGCGCCGTAAACTATCCGAAGCCGAAAGTGACGCGGCTATTCAGACAATACGGGGAGTGGGTTATATACTGACATGAAAAGACGATTGTTCTTGTATACTACGCTGATTATTTTTACGGGGCTGCTCTGTTTTTTTGCGGCGTCGGTTTATATGACGCACAACAATAATCTGAGAATCGCAAAAGATACCGTAATGGAAACGGCGCGTATTTTTGCGGGCTTTTACGGTAGCGAAGCCGACATTTCAGCGTTTGTAAACGCCGGATATGACACAAGGGTCACGGTGATCTCGCGGGACGGTTCCGTGCTTGCCGACAACCGCCCTCTTGACTTTGACGCAATGACGAGTCACTTGAACCGGCCGGAGATAAGAGCGGCGCTCGACGGAACTCCGGCGGCTTTTGTCCGTTATTCCGAAACGCTCGGCCTGAACTTGATATACTATGCCATTAAAGCGGATAGCGGAGACGATTTTGTAATTATACGGACCGCTATTCCCGTTGCGAAGATTGACGCGTATTTGATTCAATCTCTGCCCCTGCTCATATTTCTGTTTTTCATAATCGTTCTGCTATGTTTCGTTCTGTCGCGCGGGATGATTAGAAAAACGGTTAAACCGTTTGAGTCGATCGAGAGAAAATTGCGCATGTTGTCGGACGGCGAATATATATCCGAATCGGAACCCCTTGCCGTGAGTTACTATGAAATCGACAAAATCACAAAAGGCATTGACGAAATCGCGCACATTTTACAGGGCAGCTTTAAGTCCCTGCGGGACGAAAAAAACAAAGTCGGATATATCGTAAACAACATCAGCGACGGCATTTTCGCCGTTGATGAAAGTAAGAATATAACGATGATAAATTCCGCCGCGCTGAATATATTCGAGGCAAAGCCGGATATAACGGAAAGAAGCATGAGTTACCTGTTTTACGACAAGGTTCTTACATCGGCGGTAAACGATTGCGTGGACCATGAACAAAGCGCCTTTATCGAATTTTCCTTTAACGGCAGAATATACCTAGTAACCGTAAAACGGCTTCCCGAGACAAAACTTACAATGGTGGTATTATCGGACGTTACGGACAGCCGCGCGAGCGAAAAAAGGCGCGAGGAGTTTTTCGCGAACGCTTCACATGAGTTAAAGACCCCGCTCACAGCGATCAAAGGCTTTAATGAACTGACCGCGATAAACAATAAAGACGGGAACATAAAAAAATATATCGAGAGCATTACCCGGGAAACCGACCGTATGCTGTCGCTGATCGGGGATATGCTTAAATTGTCCGAGCTCGAAAACGCGAAAATAGCAAGGCCGGTTTCAGTTTCGCTTGCGAATGTTGTAAACGAAGTATGCGAAACCTTGTCGGCAGCCATTAACGAAAAATCTTTATCCCTGGAAATCGCAGGCGACGGCGCGGTGGAAGCCGAACCGGAACACGTTTATGAGCTTGTGAAAAACCTCGTGGAAAATGCTGTGCGTTACAATAATCAAAACGGAAAAATATCCGTCGCGATTGAAAGCGGTAAAAAGAATACATGGCTTTTTATTTTCGATGACGGAATCGGCATTTCGCCCGAAGAACAGACAAGAATTTTCGAGAGGTTCTACCGGGTCGAAAAAAGCCGTTCCCAAAGAGGCGGCGGCACCGGGTTGGGGCTTTCGATCGTCAAGCATATATGCGCGTTGTACGGCTGGAAGTTGTCATTGAAAAGCAAACTCGGCATGGGGACGGAAATAACTGTATTATTTGAATAATAGTTGTTCTTCGTAATAATAGTTGTTCAGTTACCAAATCTTGACAATTACCTTAAGTTTCTGTACATTTAGTGTAAGGAAATTTCAGAAAATGCGGAACAACCGCGATCCAAAAGTAGGAGCCCTAAAAACGTAACAGTCGCGCAAATTCTAACGCTGGGGAGATGATACGCATGAAAAACCTGAAAGTCAGTAAAAAATTGTTGTTGGGTTTTGGAATGGTCCTGCTCGTTTTTATTTTTTCCGTTTTCCTGACGTGGCGATACGTCAATGTAGTCGAGAGCGGCAATGATTATTTTGTCAACGAAGCCTTGCCGGCAAATAATTTGGTTTTTTCGCTGAATTCCGAGGCTTATGAGCTTTTCCTGGCCGCGCGCAACGTACAGCTCCGCGAGGACGCGCAATCAATCGCCGAATACCGGACAGCGCTTGACGCTTGTTTGGAGATTGACGCCGACATCCAGGCGATGTACAGGATGCGTCCTTATCTCAAGGGGCCGGAACACATAACGAACGTGGCTTCTCCGCTTGCGGGGCAATATGTCGGCGTAATGGAACAAACCATCAACCTGATTCAGAGGAAACGCGAACTATACGATTCCTTCGGGGAGACCGGGCAAACCATGTCCGGACTTATTGCGGAAGTGATGGCCGAACTGATCAAGCAGACGAACGACAGCACGAGGAATCGCCAAAACGCCGACGCCATGATGGAGGCTGTTGGGTTGTGTGCGGCCCTCCTGGAAGAGGCGATGGCCGTGCGGCGTGACGTCTGGCACGCCGTGGCCATTGACGACACCGACGCAATGAGAAATATACTGAACGAAGTCGATCACCTGCAAGGATCCGCCGAGGCTGTAGCGCCGTATATCGAAACACCGGAAGGGAAAAGGGCCATGGAACTTCTAATGGCCGAATTCGCGGATTACAGCGGTAACGTGACGGAATTCGTAACCACATACCTGGAAGTGGACAGGCTCCACGGGGAGCGCGCCCCGATTATGGAAAACTTAAACAGGGAAATCAACGTCGCGGCGGAACTCTCGAATGAACGGATCGCCGAAGTAGCCACCGAGAACAATGAAAGTCTTCAGCAGGCTATAATCATAATGTTGATAGCCACTTTGGTTGCCGTTCTGTTGGGGCTTGCTATCTCGTTCGTGATTTCGAGGGGCATTTCCAAACCTATGCAGTCGCTCGTAGCAATTACGCAGCGCGCCGGTTCCGGCGACCTGACCGTGGAGCGCGCGGATTTTGGCTACGAGAGCAGAGACGAGATGGGAATACTGGCGGAGGCTCTCTCCGAAATGATTGTCACGCAGGCGCAAACCCTGAGCGACGTTGTGAGCGTCGCGGAAAGCCTGTCGGATGGCGCCGGCAACCTTTCGGCCATATCGGAGCAAACCAACGCCGCGATGGAGGAGGTCAAGGCTTCCATAGACCAGGTTTCGGCGCTCAGTCAGAGTAACGGCGCGGCGCTGAAGGAGTGTAACTCCGGCGTCGACGAGATGAGTTCGGGAGCGAACACAGTCGCCGAAAGCGCGACGGAAAGCGCCAGCTTCATCGCTCAAACCACCGAGGTATCCAACAAGGCGATACAGACGGTAAATAGCGTGATAAACGGTATGCGCGACGTGGGCAGGAAATCAAAAGAAAATGAGGAGAAAACGCAGCAGCTTGTGTCCTCCGTGCATAACGTCAGCAGCTTCGTGTCGGTGATAACAGGCATAGCAGATCAGACAAACCTGCTCGCGCTCAACGCGGCGATCGAAGCGGCGCGCGCCGGGAGTGTCGGCAGAGGTTTTGCGGTCGTTGCGGAGGAGGTAAGAAAGCTGGCGGAGGAATCCGCAAAGGCGGCGCAGAACGTGAACGGGATAATAGTCGAGCTCCAAAAAGGAGCGGAGGAGAGCATAAAGGTCACGACGGAAAGCGGCCGGGTTGTGGGAGAAATACTTCTCAAATCGGAACAGGCTCAAAAGGAACTGGACGAGGCGCTGCAGGAGATGAACAAAGCCAACGACTCCATTCAGAACATAGCGGCTATTGCCGAAGAACAGGCGGCATCAAGCAAGGAAGTGGTGGACGCGATCGACAACGCCACAAATTCCACGATAGAGATGGTGTCAACAATATCAAACATCAGCAGAGCCGCGGACGAGACGTCGCACGCGGCAGAGAGCGTGGCGCAGCAGTCGGAGGTTATGGCGGGTCACGTCCAGGTGATGACGGACAGGCTGTCGCACTTCAAGCTGCCCGCCTCGACGGGTTCGATGCCGGCGATAGGAAAGCCGCGTAAAAAAATTCCGGCGCTGGCCGCGCGAAACCGTTGATTTAATTACGCAATACAATAAACCGAACGGCCGCGGCCCGGACATGAGAGAAGTCACGGGCCGCGGCCTTTTTACTTGTTATTCTTCCTCCAAAAAAGACCTTGCGGTTTGATACAGGAGAAAATCCTTCGCTTCCCGTTCGGTGATTGCTTCGTTTATCTGCTGATTGAATCTCGAATAACGCAGAATAGGAAAGTCCGAGCCGTACATTATCTTCCCTCGCAGCCAAGGCAAAGAGCACAGGCCGAAAATTTCACCGCCGTACAAGAACGGCGAAGCGGCTGTGTCGTAGCGGACATTTTTCAGCGCGACGCGCGCCTCCCGCATACTTTCGTAGAGAAAGAGCCCCCCTCCCCAGTGCGCCATTACAATACGAAGCTCGGGATGGTTGCGCGCGAAGGCGTAGGCTTCGCCGGGGCCCGCCGTTCCCCTGCCGGGATAATCCCTCCCGACAGGCGCCGCGGTATGCAGCATGACGAACATCCCCGCCTCGTGGCAAGCTCCCGCGAACCGCCACGTCACATCCGGATCGCCGATATCGAAATCCTGGCCGTCGGGAAATATTTCCCCGATCCCAATTGCGCCCAGCGAGGCGCACCTCTCTATCTCCGAAAGGGCTCCCCTCGCCGTTGGCGGCACAACCGCCATCGCCTTCAGCCGTCCGCCTGAAGAGCGCGCCGCCTCGACGGCGTAATCATTACAAGCGCGGCACAATCCCAGATCCTTGAAACCGAATGTCGTTATCCAGCTCTCGTCCACATTGTCGGCATCCATCGCCTCCAACACGCAATCGGCCGTGCCCCATTTGTGGGCACGGCCTCCCGCGAGCAACGCGAAATAATTCTCCCGCGAAGCGATGCGCTCCCAATCCCGTATCACTTCCGGGGGATAAACATGTACATGCGTGTCTATGATCAATGATTCGGCTATTTGAGCTCGACCTTCGCTCCGGCCTCTTCCACCTTCTTCTTTACTTCCTCCGCTTCTTCCTTGCTCACGCCTTCCTTTATAGCCTTCGGCGGATTATCGACGAGTTCCTTCGCCTCTTTCAGGCCGAGTCCGGTGATCTCGCGAACGACCTTGATGACGTTGATTTTGTTGGCGCCGAAGTCCATCAGGATGGCATCGAACTCGGTCTTCTCCTCTTCGGCGGCGGCAGAAACGGCGGGACCGGCTGCGGCTGCCGCTATCGCGACAGGCGCGGCGGCGGAAACCCCGAATTTCTCTTCCAGCTCGTGCACGAGCTCGGACAGTTCGAGTACAGACATCTCTTCGATTGCTTTAATCAGTTCTTCACGGTTCATTAGATTTTTCCTCCTCAGAAAATTATGAAAATAATTTTAAGCTGCCTTTTCTTTTTGTTCTTTGATCTGCGTCAGGGCCGTTACAAGACCGCGCGCGGGTCCGGAAAGCACTGTGACGAACGAGCGGATCGGCGCGTTCAAGACGCCGAGCAGCGTGGCGAGCATCACTTCCCTGGACGGCAGGTCGGCAAGGGCCAAGACCTGATCCTTGCTTATGACGCGGCCTCCGAATATCCCGCCTTTTATTACCAGCGCCTCGTTGCCTCTCTCTCTTGCGAAATCGCGGAGCACTCTGGCGGTTGCCGCCGCGTCATCATAGGCGAATACATAAGCGTTCGGGCCGGTGTCTATATTATCAGCCGTGACCACTCCTGCTTCCTTCAAGGCGATGCGCATCAGGGTGTTTTTCGCTACTTTCATCTCTCCTGCGGCGGCCTTTATCGCCTTGCGAAGGTTAGTTGATTGCGATACCCTGAGACCTCTGTACTCTACGATGAATAAACCCTTACTCGATTTGATGCATTCGGCCAGCGCGTTAATTTCCGCGCGTTTAGCTTCTGTTGGCATAATTTCACCTCCATTCATCAGAAAATAAAAAAACCGGGCCGAAATTTCCGAGCCCGGTCTGAATCAGCGACATTATAAGTCCTCTGCTTCGAACCTCGGCGGGTTATTAAGCCAAGGCCCCCGCTGTCATAAGCTCTTCCTGTTTATTTATTTGGACGGTAAAGATTTTCGCGAATCGCCGAATCAGCGATCCTTACTCCGAGCCGGTATCCTTCTGCGCGGACAATTCATCTACTTTTATTCCGACGCCCATCGTCGACGACAGCGCTATGCCCTTCACATACGTTCCCTTCACGGCTGACGGACGGGCTTTGATTATCGCGCGAAGCAAGGTTCTGATGTTATCCAGCAGCTGCTCGGCGGTAAATGAAGCGCGTCCCACGGCGTTGTGTATGATGCCGGCTTTATCTACGCGGAACTCGACTCGCCCCGCTTTGATTTCCTTTACGGCATTGGCCACATCGAACGTAACTGTATTGGTTTTTGCGCTTGGCATCATCCCGCGCGGACCCAAAACCTTACCGAGCCGCCCCACTACCTTCATCACATCGGGAGTCGCTATCACGGCGTCGAAACCCATCCAGCCGCCTTCTATCTCCGCAACTTTTTCCTCGCCGCCGAAGAAATCGGCTCCCGCCTCTTCAGCCTCTTTGACCTTCTCTCCGCCAGCAATGACCAGCACCTTTTTCGTGTGTCCCGTCCCATGAGGCAGACCGATCGTACTTCTCACCTGCTGATCGGCATGACGAGGATCGACGCCCAGTTTTACATGCAACTCGACGCTCTCGTCAAACTTGGCGGTAGCGCATTCCTTTACCAGGTTTACCGCTTCCGTCAGCTCGTAACGCTTCTCTCGGTCGAACTTCAAGAGAAGCGCCTTGAATCTCTTGCTCTTCCTAGACATCTTTTCATTCCTCCTGTGGTAGTTTGCGGAAACCGCAGACGGTTTCCTCCCACGCCGTTATATATAATAACGCTCGTTATCCTGTTATCTCTACTCCCATCGACCTCGCGGTGCCTTCGATCATACGCATTGCGGCTTCCATTCCGCCCGCGTTCAGGTCGGGCATTTTAAGGGCCGCTATCTCCTGAACCTGCTTGCGCGAGACCTTTCCCACAAAACTCTTGTTCGGAACCCCCGACCCCTTCTCCTTGCCGATAGCTTTTTTGAGGAGGACGCTCGCGGGCGGAGTCTTCATTATGAACGAGAAGCTGCGGTCGGCATACACCGTTATTACAACGGGGATTATCATCCCGACCTGATCCGCCGTCCTGGCGTTGAACTGCTTCACGAACTCCATTATGTTTATACCCCGCTGTCCGAGCGCCGGACCTACCGGCGGCGCGGGGGTGGCCTTGCCTGCGGGAAGCTGGAGTTTCAACTCCCCTATTACCTTCTTTGCCATATGCTGAATAAACCTCCTTGGTTTTTATGAAAACCGCGTTAATTTGCGCGGCTAAAAGTCTGATTTTTATATTTTTTCCAAATCGCCGTGGTCGGCTTCCGTGAGCGTTTCCCGCCCGAAAACCGTGACGCTGAACGTCACCTTGCCCTTATCCTCGTTTATTTCAACGACGGGCCCCACCTGGTTTTCGAAGGGACCGCTCTTCACCCTGATGATGTCGCCGGGTTTGAATAAAATTTCAACCTTCGGCTTCGCCTGATCCTTGGTTATCTTCGCCATTATTTCGGCGACTTCCTTAGGCGAGAGGGCTATAGGGTGGTTGCCGGTACCGACGAAACCGGTAACTCCCGGCGTATGGCGGACGACGTACCACGATTGATCCTCCAGTATCATTTCTACCAACACATAACTTGGGAACACCTTGCGCCTTACGCGCTTGACCTTCCCCTCTTTAGAATAAACTCTCTCCTCGACGGGTACAAGAACTCGGAATATCCTATCCTCCATGCCCATCGTCGCAATACGCTGCTCCAAATTCGCACGAACCTTATTCTCATACCCCGAATAAGTCTGCACAACGTACCATTGTTTTCCGGAATTTTCGTTGAAATCGGCCATCTTTGTCGTAAATTCTTAAATTCGGTCGCGCTTCGATCCGCTAACGCCGTCAGCCGATGAAACGCCGGATAATTGCCGAGAGGAGGAAATCCACCACGCCAAGATACACTCCGACGACAGCCGTCAGTGCAACAACAACAAGAGTCGAATACCAAACTTGCTTTTTTGTAGGCCAAGCCACTTTCTTGAGTTCAGCCTTCGACTCCCTTAAGAAACTTCTGAACCTTCTGCCCAAGTCGAGGAGCTTATCCATACCCCGACCTCCTTGTTTAAGTTTATACTGCGCATTACAATTGGCAGGCCCGGAAGGATTTGAACCCTCAACCCCCGCATTTGGAGTGCGGTGCTCTACCAGTTAGGAGCTACGGACCTGCGCACAAGGGGTATTCTACACTACTTCGTCTCTTTGTGCAAGGTATGCTTGTCACACCACTTGCAGTGCTTCTGCTTTTCCAGTTTTTTCTGCGCTTTCTTCTTGTTGACATGCGTAACGTAATTTCTGCGTTTGCACTCCGTACACTGTAATCCAACTATGTCAGCCATTTACCATCACTCCATAATCTCTGTGACGACGCCCGCGCCCACCGTGCGGCCGCCCTCGCGAACAGCAAACCTGAGACCGGGTTCCATCGCTATCGGAGATATCAGCTTTACCTCGAACGTGCTGTTGTCGCCGGGCATTACCATCTCAACTCCATCCGCAAGCTTGATGTCCCCCGTCACGTCTGTCGTGCGGAAGTAGAACTGAGG
>Ga0099364_10002903_pt1 | contig 27084 bp, 28 predicted proteins | sample TergutTh196P3_FD_73070 | JGI IMG/M metagenome (GOLD analysis project Ga0099364, IMG submission 73070) | Microcerotermes parvus P3 segment gut microbial communities from Pointe-Noire, Republic of the Congo - Th196 P3 | ecosystem: Host-associated > Arthropoda: Insects > Digestive system > Gut ... | reverse complement strand
CTACTGGTTTGAATCCGGTACGCCGTCGTTCATCGCGCGCTACATGAAGGACAGAAATTTGACGGTAGAACAGTTCCGGGGCTTCGAGGTATCGCGGGATTTCGCGTCGTTCCCCGGGGAAATAGAGAGTTCGACCGCAGCCGGCTTTTTGTACCAGTCGGGCTATCTGAGCCTGAGGCCCGGCCTTATCGACGACTATTCGCTTGACTACCCGAACCATGAGGTTCTCTCGGCGATGTCGGCCCTTCTGACGGCGAACATCCTGGACTCCGACACGGCGGGAGCGTCCGTAACCGGCTTAAAAGCGGCATTGATCGCCAACGATGCGGTTATCGTGGTCAGGGAGTTCAATCGCCTGCTTTCAAAAATACCCTATGACGACTACAACGCGTCGGTTCGCGAGCACTTCGAGATGCGTAACCCGCACGTCAATTTCGGAGAATGGCTCTACCGCTCGACGCTTCTTTCGTACCTGTATGGCGCGGGGCTGCGGGTGGAGGCGGAGCTTCACGGTCACAGGGGAAGGTCGGATATTGTTGCCGAGTTCAGGGGACATACCTGGGTATTGGAGCTGAAGGTGGCGAAAAAAGGCGAGGACGCCGGGAAGCTGGCCGACGCCGCGCTTTCGCAAATAACGGAGAAAGGCTACGCGGACCGATTTGACAACGCCGTTTTGCTGGGGCTCGCGATAGACGACGAGCGGCGTTCCATAGGTGAGTACAGGGTGAAAATGAAGGGGGCGTAAAAACATCCGCTCCCTTCCGAATCATCACGCGGGCGCTATTACTTTCGCCCGGCCGCCAGTTGGTCGATGGCCCGTATAAGCGTGGTTTTACCCATACCCCGCTCCATTTAGTGATAGCTTATAATGTGGCGCATATGACGCAAAGGAGTGAGACACCATGGGCAATTTGCCGAAACTGCCGATAGGCATTCAAACCTTCGGTACAATCAGGAGCGAGGGTTACCTTTACGTAGATAAGACAAAATATCTCGTCGACCTCATCGACAGGGGCAAGGTTTATTTTCTTTCGCGCCCCAGGCGCTTCGGCAAGTCCCTGACCGTCTCCACCTTCGAGGCGTTGTTTACCGGCAGGCGCGAACTCTTTGAAGGATTGTGCGCCGAGGAGTTTTTTGACAGGCCGGGATACAAATCTCATCCGGTCATCAGGCTGGATATGAGTCAGGCCGTGACAAACAGGGGCTTGGAGGATCTGTTGAGCTCAATGACCCTCCAAGTCATCAAAAGCGCGCGGCATCACGCTATAGAGCTTTCGGAGCTGGCGCTGAAAAACCCCTCCACCGCTTTGAGCGAACTTATAGAACTTGCCGCCGAAAAAGAGAAAAAAACTGTTGTGGTACTTGTCGACGAATACGACAAGCCAATACTCGACAACATGCACGACCTCGAAAAAGCCGAGGCCGCCCGTGAAATATTGAGAAGTTTTTACGTCCAGATCAAGGCGGCCGACAAGCACGTATGCTTCGTCTTCATCACCGGTATCAGCAAATTTTCAAAAATGGGCGTCTTCTCGGCAATGAACAACCTCGTCGATGTCTCCATGGACGACAGATACGCGGCGATGCTGGGCTACACGGAGGAGGAGTTGCCGGCGTACTTCGGCGAACACATCGAAGAAACAGCCGCCAGGCTCGGTAAGACCAGAGAAGACCTGATAACCGAAATACGCGGCTACTACGACGGATTCTCGTTCGACGGGAAAACCATGCTTTACAACCCATTCTCGACCTTAAATTTTTTCAACAATCCGGTTTTCAAGAACTACTGGTTCGAGTCCGGTACGCCGTCGTTCATCGCGCGCTACATGAAGGACAGAAATTTGACGGTAGAACAGTTCCGGGGCTTCGAGGTATCGCGGGACTTCGCGTCGTTCCCCGGGGAAATAGAGAGTTCGACCGCAGCCGGCTTTTTGTACCAGTCGGGCTATCTGAGCCTGAGGCCCGGCCTTATCGACGACTATTCGCTCGACTACCCGAACCGCGAGGTTCACTCGGCCATGTCGGCCCTTCTGACTCAGAATCTTCTGGGGGCTGATTCCTCGATAAGTTCCGGCACGCTCATGAAAAAATTCCTGATGGAAACCGACGCCGGGGGAGTTGTGGAGGAGTTCAACCAACTGCTCGCGGCTATTCCTTACGACGATTACGCTGCTGCGGCGAAGACCGCGATAAGGCGCGGCGGCCTAAAAATGGAACCGGTCGAGTGGCTTTACCGCTCGACGCTGCTCTCGTTCCTTTACGGAATCGGGCTGGACGTGGAGGCTGAACCTCACACGAGCAAAGGGCGGGCGGACATGCTTGTAAAATTCAGGGGGCGTGTCTGGGTGATGGAGCTCAAAGTAACCAAAAAGGCGAAAAAAAGCGATGACGCCGCAAAACTGGCCGACGCCGCGCTCCAGCAAATAATAGAAAAAGGCTACGCGGATAGATTCGGCAGCGCCGTTTTGCTTGGGATGGCAATAGACGACGAGAAGCGTTCCATAGAGGAATACAGGGCGCGGTTGGTATAATTAGCTATTCTAACTTTAGGCCTTTTATTTCAAACTGGTATAAAAACGGAGGAGCCGCGCGTGAAAAAAATCGGAGTTTGGGTTCCGTGTTTGATAGCTTTGCTGTTTGCCGGCGTCGCGGCCGGCCACGCTGCCGACGTGGACGACTTACCGGACCAGGCGCAGCTCTCCGCCGACAGAATGTTTTTTGAAGCCGAGAGCGGCGATTTTTCGGCTAGCGGCAACGTAGTCATTCAGGCCGACGGAGTGACGTTCCACGCGCCGCAGGGCGCCGGAAACGTCAAAAGCAAGGAAGTGCATTTTTTCGACGGCATAACGGTCTCCGGTGATTGGCGCGGCGATTGGCTCGACCTCTCGGCGGGGAAGGTGTCGTTTTTCTTCGGCCAGACCCCCACCTACATAGCCGAGGGCACGGTAAAAGGGGTTCTGGGAAAAATATACCTGGAAGTGGAAAAGTTTTACATGAAGGGCGCGGACTTCTCCGCCATAAACGTGCGGCGTTTAGAAGACCGCGAACTGGAAATCTCCTTCGGCGCGGCAAACGTGAAAGGCGTAATAGAGGGCGGGGTTTTGGCCGCCTTCACCGCGGAGGGCGACGTATGGTTGAACGGGCGTCCCAACGCCGACGGCGGAGCTGTGGACATCAGAGGGGACAGGGCGGTGTACTCCGTGGAGCGCGGCAGCGTAGTCCTGAGCGGTAACGTCAGCGCGGTGCAAGAGGGGCGCGCCCTGACCGCAGGTTCACTGGTGTACTTTCCGTACGACAACAGGCTCGACGCGTACGGAGGCCCGGACGGAGGCACGGCGAGCATCACGATAGACATGAGCAGGGAGCAGCGGGAGGAACGGCGGTGAAGGGAGCGGTTCTTTCGGCTGCCGGTCTTCGCAAGAGCTACAAAGACCGGATTGTCGTGAACGACGTGGACATAGAGATAAGGCAAGGCGAAGTCGTAGGGCTTTTAGGCCCCAATGGTGCCGGAAAGACCACCTCTTTTTACATGATCGTCGGGTTGGTGCAGCCTGACGCCGGGACAGTCTTCATCGGAGACCGCGATTTGACCGGAATGCCGGTGTATCTGCGCTCCAGGGCGGGAATAGGGTATTTGCCCCAGGAAACCTCGGTGTTCCGCAACCTGACCGTAAGAGAAAACATCGAACTTGCCTGCGAAGAAACCGGGGCAAAATCCATCCCCGCGACAGCCGAATCCCTTATGGCGCGCTTCGGTATATCTCATATTGCCGGTACGCACGGCTATGCGCTGTCGGGAGGGGAACGCCGCAGGGTGGAAATAGCCAGGGTCATGCCCCTGCAGCCTGATTTCATTCTCCTGGACGAGCCGTTCAGCGGCATCGACCCCATAGCCGTGAGCGACATTCAGTCAATGATACAGGAACTCAAAGAGCAGGGATTTGGGGTTCTGCTCACAGATCACAACGTCAGGGAGACTTTGTCAATAACGGACCGCACATACCTTATTCACGACGGGCGCATCATCCTGAACGGGACTCCCGCCGAGATGATGGAAGATCCTCTGGCGCGCAAATTTTATCTGGGAGACAACTTTGAATGGCAGCTCAATAAATAACACCAAGGGCCTTTTATTTTGATTTTGAAAAATCCCCGCAAATACCGTGTCATTGAAAGTCTTGACCCGTTCCCTTTAAGGTTGAGGCCCGCCTCGCCTTGGTTCAGTCTGCCGTAAAGGCCGTCATCTCCGGCGTGGACGTTCTGCCTCATGGAATCGAGCGTTGGCTCAAGACATAATCACGATCACGAGTACCGCAGGGAACAAAATAAAAAAATAAAGCGCTCTTTCAAGTGTGTGTTCAGTGATTACATTATATCAAAAAATTTGTGATATACTGATTCGCCGACATCGAAATTTTGATGTAATGAAGAAACTTATGACATAAACGAGGAAAGGATGTCGAGGCTGATGGCCGACATAATCGGGTTGGTTTGTTCTACGTGTAAAAGGCGCAACTACGCTACGACGGTAAACAAGAAAAAACAGGGCAAAAAGCTGGAAATAAAGAAATACTGCAAATGGTGCAGGGCTTCCGTGTTGCACAAGGAATCGAAGTAGTGTAGAATACTTCCCGTTGTCAAATTGCAGGTCCGTAGCTCAAGTGGTAGAGCACCGGTCTCCAAAACCGGGGGTTGCGAGTTCGATTCTTGCCGGGCCTGCCATTATTGTTATTATTAAAAAAGGCGCGACTGGAGGCCTATTGATGTCCAAAGAAATAGTACGATCATTACCGGGCATGGCTTTTTTGCGAGAAGCAAAGGCCGAGCTGAAAAAAGTGACTTGGCCGGGAAAGACGCAGATATGGTATTCGACGTTGATTGTTATTGCGTTTACCCTAACCGTTTCCGTTTATCTTGGAATCTTGGACGCCGTGCTTACGTGGCTTTTCCGCGCCTTTTCCCGGTGATTTGATTTGATATGGAGGCACAAGACGGGCGTCGGTGGTACGTCGTACAAACGTACGCCGGTTATGAAAATCGCGTAAAGGCGAACTTGGAGCAGCGTATAGCCACTATGGGGATGGAGAACAGCATTTTCAGCGTTCTCATCCCAATAGAAGAGCGCGTTTTCGTAAAAGACGGAAAGAGCCGTAAAACTACGAGAAAACTTTATCCGAGTTACGTTTTGGTAGAAATGCTTCTTGACGAGCAATCCTGGTATGTGGTGCGTCATACCCCCGGCGTAACTGGCTTTGTGGGGGCGGGAAGCTATCCTTTGCCTCTTTCGGAAAAAGAAATGCGGGAGATCATGGGGCGTATCGGCAAGGAACAGGCCAAGCCCAAGGTCGAGATTAACCTGAAGCCGGGGGACACCGTCAAGGTAAAGAGCGGCCCGTTCGAGGGACAGGTGGGGCCTGTGGTCGATATCATCCCGGCAAAGGGCATAGTCAAGTTTATGGTCAGCGTTTTCGGACGCGAGACAGCCGTGGAAACGGATTATTTGCTGCTGGAAAAGATATGAGAGGGGATTTCGTTTTATGGCTAAAAAGGTAGTAGGACAGGTCAAGTTGCAGCTACCGGCCGGGAAAGCGACACCGGCTCCGCCGGTCGGTCCGGCGTTGGGTCAGCATGGCGTTAACATCATGGAGTTTTGCAAGCAGTTCAACGCGAAAACGTCGGATCAGCCGGGTATGATCATCCCGGCGATTATTACGGTATATGCCGACAGGAGCTTTTCCTTTGAATTGAAGACTCCGCCGGCCAGCGTGCTTTTGAAGAAAGCCGCCGGCGTTGAGTCAGGCTCCGGCGTCCCTAACAAGACAAAAGTCGCGCAGGTTACCCGCGCCAAGGTAAAGGAAATAGCGGAACTCAAAAAGCAGGATCTTAACGCGTACGACGTGGAGGCTGCCATGCGTATGATTGAGGGAACCGCGCGGTCGATGGGCATCGAAGTCCAAGGCTGAGGTTTGTAATTTTGTGGGAGGGCCTGCGCTAACTCATGCGGCCCGCTTTTACCACTTTGGAGGTTAATTATCAGTTATGAAACGTAGCAAACGTTACCGGGAATTAGCGGCAAAGGTCGATCGAAACAAAGAGTACGGCCTTAAGGAAGCGATTGCCCTCTTTCGGGAGCTGGCGACCGCGAAGTTTGACGAGAGCATGGAAGTTCACGTCCGGCTGGGCGTTGACCCGCGCCACGCTGATCAGCAGGTACGTAGCACCGTGGGTTTGCCGCATGGCACGGGGGTCACCAAAAGAGTTTTGGCCCTGGCTTCCGGTGAAAAAATCAAGGAAGCCGAAGACGCGGGAGCGGATGTCGTGGGCGGGGATGATCTTGTGCAGAAAATCGCCGGCGGCTGGCTGGAGTTCGACGCCGTGGTTGCCACGCCTGATATGATGAAAGCGGTGGGGCGCTTGGGGAAGGTTTTAGGGCCGCGCGGTCTTATGCCCAGCGCAAAAACCGGAACGGTCACTTTTGAAATCGCCGACGCCGTAAAGGAAATCAAAGCGGGGCGCGTAGAATTCAGAGTGGACAAGACCGGCATCATTCACAATTCAGTCGGGAAGAAAAAATTTACCGCGGAGCAGCTTTTCGACAACACCAAGACGCTGTTGCAGGCAATTGTGAAGGCAAGGCCGGCTTCCGTCAAGGGAACGTACATTAAGAGCATTTCCGTGGCGCCGACGATGGGTCCGGGGGTAGCGGTGGACGTTCAGGCCGCGGTTAAAGAAATCGCTTCTTAGTTAATAAGCAGCCGCAGACAGCAGGCGCTTTTAAGTTCCGGCTTGAAAGCTCAATGTGGATAGCCTGCCGAGGTTGAGGAAACGTAAAAAGGCTTTTGCTTTGTTTTTTGAAGCGAGGCATTTTATTGTGTCCCTTGACCATATGTAGTCAAGGGACGATTTTTTTTGTAAGGAGGTGAAAATATGCCGGCAAAAATTAAGTACGAGTTGGTCGATCTCTTGAAAGGCAAACTGGAAAAAGCCTCGGCCGTTTTCGTGGGAGAATACCGCGGCATGACGGTCGAACAGAGCACCAGGCTGCGTACTTTGGTGCGCGGGGTGAACGGAGAGCTAAAGGTCGCAAAAAACACTCTTTTCTCCATCGCGATGAAGGAGGCGGGAATGGCGGCTTTGCCTGACTCCATGTCCGTCGGGCCCAATATTTACGCGCTGTGCTACGGTGACCCCGCGGCTGTGGCGAAGGTGCTGAAGGATTACGCCGCCGAAAAAAACCAAAAAGCCTTCATTTTGAAAGGCGGTCTTTTGGGAACGTCTGTTTTGAGCGTCGCTCAGGTTCAGGCTTTGGCGGATCTTCCGCCGAAAGACGTCATCATCGGGCAGGTGGTGCGCACTGTCGCGGCGCCTCTCGTCGGGTTCGTCACGGTTCTGTCCGGTACGATGCGCGGGCTGGTCACGTGCCTCGACCGTATCAGGGAACAAAAGGAAAACGCGGCGTAAGGCGTAATTTAATCTTTTAATTTAATTCTTTAGGAGGAAAAACAGTATGACTCGCGATGCAATGATCAAGGCTATAGAGGAAATGACGGTATTGGAGCTTTCCGAGCTGGTAAAGGCTCTTGAGGAGAAGTTTGGGGTTTCCGCGGCCGCTCCGGCTATGGCGATGCCCATGATGGCCATGCCCGGCGCGGGCGCGGCCGCGGCCGAGGATGAGAAGACGGAGTTCGACGTCATCTACAAAGGACCCGGCGCGAACAAAATCAACGTTATCAAGGTCGTGCGCGAACTCACCGGCCTTGGGCTCAAAGAAGCCAAAGAACTCGTGGACAACCCGCCTAAACCGGTCAAAGAGGGACTGACAAAGGAAGAAGCGGAAGAAATTAAAAAGAAACTCGTGGAAGCCGGAGCCGAAGTCGAAGTCAAGTAGGACTCTAAAATATACATACCCAGGGACTCGTTTCCCTGGGCTTTTTTTTGCGCGTTTGTTGTTGTAGAATAACCTGGACGCGCTTGTAAGCGTGCGTATTATCAAAATATGGGAGGTCGGACGGATATGGACGATAAAAACGCAGGGAAAGACTCTAAAGACCCCGCCGAGACGACAGAAGCGACGGAAGGGGGAGGATGTGGATGTAAACTCCGCGCCAACTGGAAGATTATTGCCGGCGTACTCGTCGTGGTGATAATCTTGCTGAACACTTTCTGGAATATGATGGAGACCAAAATATCCTATTCCGTGACATCCGTGACAAATGAAGTAGGGGCCGTCAAGACCGAGCTTGTCAATTTCGACGCCCGTTTATCTGAAGCGGAAAAGGGCGCGACTCTGGACACCGAGGCGGTCAAAGCCGACATCGCGGCCATCAAAAGAGCCGGAGAAAACTTTGAAAAAAGGCTGAACGCCGTCATCACGGCCGAAGAAGGGAAACTTGCGCTGCTCGAAAAAGACGTTGCGAATCAGAAAGCCTACATCGACGAACTTAAGAGCCTGCTGGAATAGGTTGTGAAATAACGCTCTTTGGCTGGAGCCGTGTTCGCGGAGGGCTGGGCTGTGCCGAAAAAAATATTTATAATAGACGACGCTGATTTTATGGTTGATATGCTGTGCGTGATTATGCGCGACGCGGGGTACTGCGTGGTAGGTTCCGCGTTCAACGGCGAGCAGGCAATGGATTTAATGCGGGCTTTGTCGTCGTCTGATTTGCCCGACGTCGTCACAGTGGACTTCCACATGCCGAAGATGGACGGCATGGAAACTGTCAGCCGTATACGCGCCCTTGTTCCCGGCGTCAAAGTCGTTTTGATAAGCTCCGACTCCACGTTGTCCGTGGTAAAGAGAGCCAAAGACGCCGGGGTTGACGCTTTTATAGCCAAACCCTTCGAGCCCCGGACAGTTTTGGACGCGATAGCGAAATTAGCGTGACCGGCGGAAGACCGGTTACATTTCGTAGGGGCCTTCAAGCCCCTTTTTTGTTGTCACGGAGTTATTGCATGAAACATGAAAACATAAGAAATTTTTGTATCATAGCCCATATAGACCACGGTAAATCGACTCTGGCGGATCGCCTGCTCGAGCGTACGCAAACCGTGGACTTGCGCGACATGAAGCATCAGCTTCTGGACTCGCTCTCCCTGGAGAGGGAGAGGGGAATCACCATCAAGCTGGTTCCTGTCCGTATGGATTACCGCGCAAAGGACGGACGGGATTACGTTCTGAACTTGATCGATACTCCGGGGCACGTGGACTTCGGGTACGAGGTGTCGCGGTCTTTGGCGGCGTGCGAGGGAGCGCTCCTTGTCGTGGACGCGACTCAGGGAGTCGAGGCCCAGACGGTCGCAAACGCTTATCAGGCAATAGAGCAGGGCCTTGAAATTTTGCCGGTGGTAAACAAAATAGACCTCCCGTCCGCCAATCCGGAAAACGCCAAAAAAGAGATATCCGAGGTCGTAGGGCTGGACGCGGCAAACGCCGTATTGAGCAGCGCCAAGGACGGAACCGGCATTGATGAAATTCTCGAGCGCGTGGTCTCGGACGTGCCCCCTCCGGAGGGCGACCCCAATGCCCCGCTGGAGGCTCTGATTTTCGACTCGATTTACGATAACTACCGCGGCGTCATATGTTACGTGCGCGTGGTGAACGGGACTCTGCGGACAGGGCAGAACATCCTTTTCATGGCCACAAACGTGCGGTATCCGGTGGACGAGGTGGGGGTGTTCAGGCCCGGTTTCACGCCGGTTGACCGGCTTGGCCCCGGCGAGGCCGGATACATCGCCGCCAGCATAAAAACCCTGGCGGAAGCGCATGTGGGCGACACGATAACCGACGCCGGCAAGCCGGCGGCCAGCCCCCTTCCGGGCTATCGCAAGGTCAAATCGGTAGTGTTCTGCGGCTTTTATCCGGTGGAGCGCGACGACTACCCCCAACTGCGCGACGCGCTCGAAAAACTTTGCCTCAACGACTCCGCCATCACGTATGAGCCGGAAACGTCCGTAGCCCTGGGGTTCGGTTTCCGGTGCGGCTTTTTGGGGCTTCTGCACATGGACGTGGCGCGCGAGCGGCTGAGGCGCGAGTTTGACGTCGAACTGGTCGCTACCGCGCCGAACGTCGTTTACGAGGTAACTACCTCGGGGGGAAACGCAGTGGAGGCTCACCGGCCAAGCGACTTTCCCGAGCTGGGGGATATAGAGGAAATTCGCGAGCCGTACATAAAATTATCCGTGTTTTTGCCGTCCGAATATGTGGGCAAGGTCATGCAGCTAGTCCAGGAAAAGCGGGGCGTCTACGTATCCATGGACTACCTGACGCCGGAGCGCGTGCGCCTGGTATACGACATGCCTTTGGCGGAGTTCATCATTGACTTTCACGACAAGCTGAAATCCCAGACGCGCGGATACGCGTCCCTCGATTATGAATTTATCGGGCTTCGCGCGTCGGAACTGGTGCGGGTTGACGTGCTGGTCAACGGCGAGGCCGCCGACGCGTTTTCTTTCATCTGCCACAAAGACGCGGCCTATCATCGCGGCCACGCCGCCGTCACCAGGCTGAAGGAACTGATTCCCAGCCAGCTTTTCGAGGTTCCCATTCAGGCGTCTATAGGCAAGCGCGTGATAGTACGGGTCAACGTCAAGGCACTGAGAAAAGACGTGCTCGCCAAGTGCTACGGCGGCGATATCACCCGGAAACGCAAACTCCTCGAAAAGCAGAAAGAGGGCAAAAAACGCATGAAACAGATCGGCAGGGTATCAATCCCTCAAGAGGCGTTCCTGGCCTACCTGCAAATTGACGAGGCGGATTAAGAAATAAAAGCCCCCGCGGTTTTTCCGCGGGGGCAATAATTTTTCTATGCGTTACGCAAACGAGCTGTCGTTTTCAAGCGCCTGCGACAGGGAGAGGAATGAATCGTTTATTTCGTAGAACGCGCTTACTATTCCCGGGTCGAACTGAGTACTGCTCCCGTCCATGATTATCTTCACGGCCTCGTTGTGAGGGAGGGGCGGTTTGTATACTCTGGTGTTCACCAGGGCGTCGTAGACGTCCACGATTGACACAACCCTGGCGGACAGCGGAATCGTCTCACCGGACAGGCCGTCCGGATATCCTTTGCCGTCAAATCGCTCATGATGGTGACGGCAGATGTCCCGGCAGTGCAAAAGGTACTCGTCGTCCTCGTCTTTTGAGAGCAGCGTGTCGATTATGTCGCTTCCTATGGTGGTGTGCGTTTTGATTATCTCGAACTCCTCGGCGGTCAGGCGTCCCGGTTTCAGAAGTACGTTGTCAGGAACGCCTATCTTGCCTATATCGTGTATGGGTACGGCCCTCAACATGCTTTCCGGGTGCAGTTCGTTGAGCTGGCGGGCGTAGTACGGGATATCCAGCAGGCGGTTGACGAGGTTTCTGGACAGGATACTCGTTCTCTTGACGTGATGGCCGGACTCCAGGTTACGGTACTCTATCACCGTGGCAAGGGTTTCCAGCATGTTTTCCTTGCTTTTAATGAGCTGGAACACTTTTTTCTCGACAGTTTCCTCCAGGTTGTCGCGGTAGCGTTTCAGTTCTATGTGGTTGTCAACCCTGGCTTTTACCACGTCAGGGTTGAACGGCTTGGAAATGTAGTCCACAGCCCCCGCGCGCAGGCCGCGCGTCTCTGTGCTTTCCACGTCCGCGGCCGTTATGAATACCACCGGTATGTTGGCCGTGCGCGTGTTGGATTTAATGAGGTCCAACACCTCGAAGCCGTCCAGTTCAGGCATCATGATGTCCAGAAGAACGACCGCCGGCAGCTCGACCGCGTTGAACAGCATGTCTATGGCGGTCAGTCCGTTTTCGGCCTGCCATATGTCGTAATCGTCGGACAGGATGGACTCTAAAATCATCCTGTTCATGTCCATGTCGTCAACAATCAATACTATATCTTTTTTCCTGGTCATTAAAAATTACCTTCCTCAATGGCGGGGATTAGCCCCGGTATCAGCTTGCGGGTCTCCTCCGTGGAAATTTCAAGCTTTTCAATAAGGGCGTCGTCGGACGTAAAGGAGCGAAGGGATTCTTCCAGCATGTGCGTCTTAGTTCGCAAGTCGTCGAGGGCTATGTTGGCCGCGATACTTTTCAGCGCCTGCGCGTGCTGAATCGCTTCTTTGAAGTTATCGGCAGACACGGCGTCCTTTATTTTCGCCAGCATATTGTTTTTTTGATAACTGCGGAGCAGGGCGGCATATAGTTTTCCGTGCCCCTTGAGGTTCTCCAGCCCCCTTTTCACGTTTATGAACGGCATGAGCCCGTCGAAATTCGGGCGCTGTCCGCTTTGTCCGGCATCGTCTGCGGGCGTCGAAGGAACCGGCTCCTCCGCGGGTTCCGGCGGCGCGGGCGGCTCCGGCTCCTTCACGACGGCTTCTTCTTTGGATTCCTCGGGCATGTCGCGCTCTGTCGTGAATTTCGCGGTGAAAACAAAGGTGCTGCCCTTCCCTTCCTTGCTTTTGACGTCAAACTCGCCTTCCATCAGCTCGACGATATTTTTGCAGAGAACCAGCCCCAGCCCGATTCCTCCATACTTGCGGGTTATGCTCCCATCAACCTGCTCGAACGGGGAGAAAAGTTTTGCGATGTTCTCCCTGGAAATGCCTATTCCGGAGTCCGAGACCGACACTTCGACGACCGCCTCGTTTCCGGCGCGTTCCTTCTGCCTGGCGGAGAAGGTTATATCGCCCCCCTCCGGCGTGAACTTGACGGCGTTGGACAGGAGGTTCCCCACAACCTGTGAAAGCCGCGCCTCGTCCCCGACGTACATGGTGTTTATCGTATCGTCAAGCAGGAACGTGAATTGCTGTTTTTTCTCGTCGGTTTGCTTTTTGAACTGTTCGTAAACGTCCGACATCATTTTTTTGAAATTGAAGGGGGCGTTCACAAGTTCCAGTTTTCGCGACACTATTTTCGAGATGTCGAATATGTCGTTTACAATCGCCTTCAGTTGTTTGGCGGCGGCGTCTATGTTATCCAGACAATTTTTGACCTCCGCCTCGTCGGACGACTGCTTTGCTATCTTGGTCATGCCTGTGACGGTGTTCATTGGAGTCCTGATTTCATGGTTCATGCGCGACAGAAATTCGCTTTTGGCGTCGTTCATATGCCTGGAGTTTTTCAGGGCGGCTTCCAGGGCCTCCTCTGTCTCTTTTTGTTCCGTGACGTCCATGAAGTGCTGCATATAAGCCACTGTACCCATCCACGTGACTATGCTGTCGATGTGTTTATAGTGTTTCTTCGCCATCGGGCAGTATTTCTCCCATATGTGATAATTCCCCTCGCGTAAGCTGTCAGAATATCTGGGGCAATCTTCACAAAGACCTTCCGCCCCTTCCTTGAATACCTGCCAGCAGAAGCGCCCGGACTCGTCCTTCAGGCCGAACTCCTCACGTACCTTTCTGTTTGCGTAAAGTATTTCTCCCGTGTCGAAACACGATACGCACACACAAGTGTCAAGGCTGTCCAAAAGAAGCCGAGCGTCATCCCTTCCGTTCATCAAGTGTCCTCCTCATAATTCAAGCCGGCGTAAATCGAACTAGTATATTTTACTTCAATTCCGGGGAAAAAGAAGTTATTTGTCCAGGAAGCAATATCGCAACTACAATATTCTCATGACTTGACAAAAAATCCTTCCACCCTTTTTGCTGCAAGGATTTCAAAATCTTATCTATTTTTGTACTGTCAAACTAGGGATGCCGTGCCTGTATTTAGTTATATTTTCTCATATCTCTCGCCACTTGTCCGATTTATTCAGCGTTTCCCTAGCTTCTCATGAACATTTCTGTGGAAATTTTCACATGCACATGATACCCTATATAATCGGAAGGGGTGTTTAGAAACCCTGACTGTCTTTGCCTGCGGTGAACGTGTCATTACCTGTTTCATAAATTTTGTGTGAGGTGTATAAATTGGCTATCAAGAAAAACGTGGAAGCTCAGTCTGGAACAAGTATTTTGGGAATATCGTCCAGCAGTGATGTATTGCGCAGAGTGGAGAAAATTTCAAAACGAACGGGAATGTCTTCTTTCAATCTCTTACAGAAGTGGGTTCTCCAGGAAGAATTTTTGATTGGGGTTATGCAAGGGCAATCGGGTGGTTTGATTAAGTTTACCGAAGGGCGGCAAGACAAAACACCCGCGCCGAAACAACGTAAGGAAACACCACCCCCCAAAACAGCAAAAGACAAAAGCGCGAAAACCAAGCGTTCCAAACCTGACAATCAGGGGTATCGAAAAGAGATTGCCCAAAGGGTAAAAAAGCTCAAAAAAGAGGGGATGACACTCAAGAAAATAACCGATCTCTTCAACGATGAAAAAGTTCCGACTGTGAGCGGGAAAGGGAAATGGTATTCAAGCTCGATCAACAACCTATTGGGTTTGAATAAGTAGGGCGGGTCAAACGCCCATAAACATTTCCAGCGCGTTTTTCAATATAGAGGCCGCGGTCAGGTATTCGCTTACCGATACGCGTTCCTTGTCGGTGTGATCCAATTTCGAGTCGCCCGGGCCATACGCCGCCACCGGGCACTGCCATGCCGCGGCCAGGTTGAAATCGGCCGTGCCTCCCTTAACCAGAAGGCGGGGGGCGAAACCGGCTTCGCGTATTGCCCCTCGCAGGGCTGTGGCAAGCCGGTTGTTTTTATCTGAGACGTGCGCCGGGATAGAGGAGACACATTGCGCGGAAAAAACGCGCTTTGTGTTAATTTCGTTGCCGTGAGGGACGTGCCTGCAACGAAAATGTTCGTTTGCTATTTCCAGGAGTTCGGCGGACCATACTTCCGGGTCGGCGCCTAGGGGAAGCCTCACGTCCAGGTCTACCATGCCGGTTCTCCCCGTGCTTTCCTCCCCTCCCTCCATCGTGATTACCGCTCCGGACGGACGCTCGATGACAGGCTTGGCAGCGTTGTCCCGCCGTTGGATTTCGCGCAGCACATCCGACGCGGCAAGAAGGCAGGCCGTCGCCGGGCCGGCGTCGCCGCTACGGTGCGCTCCGCCGTCGCCGGCGGAAAGCTGGATGCGCAGATGTCCGCGATAACCGATCGTTATGCCGCTGGTTCCGGATGGCTCGCCTATCACGCAGGCTTTTGGCGAATACAGGGGGATGACGTGCCTCGCTCCACGGGAGTCGCCCTCCTCCCCCACCGCCGCGATGAATATAAGACGCCATCCGTCAGGAACCACAGCCGCGCCTCCCGCGACGGCAAACGCGCAGAGCGGCCCTCTGGCGTCCACGCTGCCGCGCCCCCACAAAATTTCTCCGCGTCCGTCCGGGGCTTCCTCCAGTCGAAACGAAGGGCCGCCCGCCACGGTGTCGATGTGTCCCATCAGGATTATTTCTCTGTCCCCATTGCCGCGGCCGGCTATGACATTGCCGACCGCGTCGATGCGCGCGTCATCCCACCCATACGCAGGCAAGGCCCGCGCCAGATACTCGCAGGCCTTGCTCTCGTCGCCGGTCACGCCGGGAATTTCCACCAAGCGGATCAATAGTTCCCTGGCTTTAACAGAATCGATTATTAACTTACATTCACTTGTATTCACTTTTCGATAGTTTCAAGGACTTCGCCGAGTATTTCGGTCACGCGTGAGAAGTGCTCTTTCTCAGCCGTGAAGGGCGGCAGGAAACGCAATGTTTTAGGCCCGGCGTTCAGGGCCAGCACACCTCTTTCCTGCAGTTCCCTGACCACCAGGTCGGCCTTGACGGAAATTTCCACGCCTAATAAAAGCCCCATATGGCGAATTTCCTGAATCAAAGGGGACTTCAACTCCCCCAGGCGCGACGCGAAAAACGCGCCCCCTTCCGCCGCCCGCTCGGGGTAGCGTTCGGAGCGCAGCAAGTTCCACGCAGCCAGCCCGACAGCCGACGCGACGGGATTTCCTCCGTAGGTGCTGCCGTGCCCCTTCGCCGGGAAGTCGCCCAGCTCCCCTTTCCATATCACGGCGCCGGCGGGCAGGCCGCCGGCCAACCCTTTGGCCAGGGCTATAACATCGGGCTCAAGGCCAGTCTGCGAACTTGCGAGAAGCGAACCACAGCGGCCCCAGCCGCTTTGAATCTCATCGGCCACAAGGAGCGCGCCGGAATCCCGGCAGGCCTTTGTAACGGCCCTCCCCTGCTCCGTGCTGAGAATGTGCACTCCTCCCTCTCCCTGAACCGGCTCGACGAAGACGGCGGCAGTCTCCCCGTCCACGGCGGCCGGAACGTCATCGGCCGCGACGTGCGTAACGGGCATAAGAAAGTCAGTCCACGCTTTACGGTACTGCGGATTGAAGGTGAGCGCCAGCGAACCCAGGGTGCGTCCGTGGAACGCGCGCCGCAGGGCAATGATTTTTTTCCGTCCGGGGCGAAAGGCCACAGCCAGTTTCAAAGCGGCCTCAATTGCCTCCGTCCCGCTGTTGCATAAAAAAACCCTGCCTTTTTGATGGAGCGGCAGAAGTGACGCCAACGCTTTTCTGAAACCATCCCTCGCCGCGCTTACAAGCCCCGGCGAGATTGTCCACGGAGAGCGCGCCGCCTTGACGGCGGCCTCTGTCAGAACGGGATGGCAGTGTCCAAACAGAGCCGAGCCGTTGCCGCACAGAAAGTCGATGTGCGTCTTACCGGACGAGTCGCGGACGAGCGCCCCCTCCCCGGAGGCTATTTCTAACCCGCGACCGCCGTAAATGCCCGACACAGCGTGGTTCCCTCTCCTTCCAGCGCCTTGGATATCGGGTTATCCAGGCGGCTGTCGGCCAGTATGACCTTGCCCACGTTGCCCTCCAGCGCCTCGCGGGCGGCCAGGAGCTTGCGCTTCATGTTGCCGGCGGCCAAGGCTTCCAGTTCGCCCCACCCGCTGAGATCGCCGGTTTTGACGCGGCTGCTCGGATTGTTGACGTCACGCAGTATGCCGGGCACGTTGCTCAGAATTATAAGGGCGTCGGCCTGAACGGCGGACGCCGCCGCGGCGGCCATACGGTCTCCGTCCACATTGAGGCTGCATCCGCTTTCGTCGGAAGCCAGCGGCGGCAGCATGGGCAGCAACCCCTTTTTCCACGCGTCATGCACGGGCCGCGGGTCGAAGCCGCAAACCGTCCCGCTGTAATTTCCGCGCAGGATACGAATCTTTCCGTTTTCCATAGAACGAAGGCTGTCTTTGCGAGTGGCCTTCGCCGTCACTGCCTGGGAAGGATAAATGGGCAGGCTCCCAACCCCGGATTTTCCGAGCTTCAATGAAAGCTCTTTGGAGAAATTGTGGCACGCGGCCTCAAAAAGCTCCAACTCTTTCGCGCCGACGAAACGGCTTCTATATCCGCTGGGGCTCATAACATAAAGAGGTTCCACGCCGCACGAACGGCACATAGCGTCCATCGGCCCACTGGCGCCATGCACCAGCACCCACCGCTCGCCATGTCTCACCCGCTCGGCCAGTTCCTCCAAAAGATTCGAAGGGTCGTTGCCAATTGCTCCGCCAATCTTGACAACTCCTGATTTCACTTTTAAAAGTTCGTTCATTGCAGGCATCTCCTAGTCAAAATAAATTAAAGTTTCTTCTATTGACGTAAAAACAACCCTAGTTTATCATGTTCCTGCCAACCGGTCAACCGGTTAAAAAAACGGGTGTCGGAAATTACAATTCCACGCCAACGAGGAGGAATTTTAACATGAACGCTGTCAAATGTCCTGTGTGTGAAGCCGACGTTAAGGTAGAATCTGAAGTTATGCTGGGTGAGCTTCTTACCTGCGGGGATTGCGGGGTTGAGCTCGAGGTAACTTCCCTTAGCCCTCTGACGGTGGAAGAAGCCCCGGAAGTTCAGGAAGACTGGGGCGAGTAAAACGGGATAGACGGGATTCTCAAGGGCCAAGGCCCTTGAGCGGGGTATGGGGCAGCGCCCCATAGCGTTTAATTTAGAAGGCAGGGGAATTTTTTGCTTCATATTTTTTATTCGCGTCTTAGAATGGAAGAAAAAGCCCTTCACAAGGCAGCCGAATCGCGCGGGGCAGCTTTTGATTTTCGTGACGTCGGCGATTTGGTGTGGCCGGATGATTTCGAGGGAGTTGGAAAGGGCGACGTTGCGCTCTGCCGCTGCGTGTCCCAGACGCAGAACATTGCCTTAACTCAGTTATTGGAAGGACGGGGAGTCAGGGTCATCAATCCGTCGGAAACGATGTTGCTGTGCGGGGACAAGGCGGCCACGGCGGCGCTGCTCGAAAAGAATGATATCCCCCAGCCGGAGTGGCGCGTGGCGGCTTCTCCCGAAGCCGCGGTGAAAGCCGCCGAGTCTATGGGATACCCGGTGGTCTTCAAGCCTGTTTCCGGCAGTTGGGGGCGCTTGCTGGCAAAAATCTCCGACCGTGAGTCCTGCGAGGCGATAGCCGAACATAAGGCGCATATGGGACCGGCGCACTCCGTTTTTTTTATTCAGAAGTACGTGGAGAAGGACGGTTTCGACCTGCGGGCCGTGATGCTCGGGAAAAAAACGGCCACGCTGATGAAGCGTTCCAGCGCGCATTGGATCACCAACACCGCGCGGGGGGCTACGCCTGAGCCGTATTCAACCGACCCTGAATTGGAAGATTTGCTGAGCCGCACCGCGCTGGCCGTTGGGGGAGATTTTCTCGCTGTGGACGTTTTCCCGACGCCGGACGGGTGGGTTATCAACGAGGTGAACGGGCAGCCCGAGTTCCACGGCTCGGTTGCCGCGACCGGAATCGACGTGGGCGGCCTTATGATTGATTACGCCATGTCGCTGCACGAGTCTTTATTATAAGGAGGATTTCAGTTATGACCGACTCCAAAAAAGCCGCGGCTGTCGTGTGGGGAGCGAACGGAATGGCCGGCGGCGAAGTTCTGCGTATACTTGCCGGACACCCGCGCCTCACGGTTGCCGCAGCGGTCTCCCGCAGCAGGGCCGCTCAGCCGGTGTGGACGATTCATCCCCACCTGAGGCAGGATTTCCCGGAAATGACGTTCACAGCGCCTGAAGATGTGCTGGACGTGCCGGCGGACGTGGTGTTTTTGGCCCTGCCTCACGGAGCGTCCTGGAAAACGATAAAAGAATACCGCGCGCGCGGCGTAAAGGTGGCCGACCTCTCCGCCGACGTTCGCCTGAAAGACTCCGCCCTGTACGAGGAATGGTACGGCGGGCAGCACCCCGCCCCGGAACTGACGGAGGAAGCGGTGTACGGTCTCCCGGAACTGCACCGCGAGGAGCTGAAAAAAACGCCGCTTGCCAGCGGGGTGGGATGTAACGCGGCATGCGCCATTCTCGGACTGGCCCCTTTGGCGAAAGCCGGCTTGATAGCCGAGGCGCGGATGGAACTGCGCGTGGGTTCGTCCGAGGCGGGAGCCGCTCCGTCGCAAGGGGGACACCATCCCTACCGCGACCGCACGCTGCGAGTGTACGAGCCGTTTCGCCACCGCCATATGGCCGAGGTTATACAGGAGTGCGGCCTGGCTTCGGCGGCCTTGACTATGACCATGACGGCCTCCCCTATCGTGCGGGGCGTCCAGATGCTGGCGCAGATTCGCCTGGCAAACAAGGTCAAAGAGCCTGATATATGGAAAGCGTACCGCCCCATGACGTCAGGGCAGCCGTTCTGGTTCCTCTCGCCCGCGCGCCCGGCTCATTTGCGCCTGCCGGATCCACGGCACGTGCTTGGCAGCAACCGCGCGCTGACCGGCTTTTCCTTGCACGAGGACGGGGAACGCCTGCTGGTGGTCTCAGCCATTGACAACCTCATGAAGGGCGCGGCAGGCACAGCCGTCCAATGCGCCAACCTCATGCTGGGCTTTGACGAAACGGACGGGTTGACCATGAAACCCGTATACCCGGCTTGAGACTGACTATGCAAAAGCTGATAATTGCGGCACTAACGCTGATGTTTGTCCTTCCCGTCACGGGCTGCGCCGTATCCGCGGCAACGTATAACGACGTTCCAGGCGTAACCCGGGATGAAATAAACGCTATTGAGCAATTACGGAGACAGGGCGCATCTTTCATGGTGAGCGTGCCGAACAGTATCGAATTGTTTATGGACGAAAACGGGGAAGCGCGGGGTTATACGGTACTGCTCTGCGAATGGCTGTCCGCGCTGTTTGGAATACACTTTCAGCCGGAGATTGAGGATCTGGGCGTTATCGCGCAAAGACTGAACGCCGGCGAGGCTGTTTTCGGAAGCCAGGTCATTACCGAGGACCGCCTGCTGCGTTATTTTATGACCGACCCTGTCGCCCAGCGTTCGGTTGCAATCATGCGTTTTGCAGGCAGCCGGCCTGCCGGCGTAATAGCACAGTCAAGGCCGCCGCGCTATGTTTTTTTGGAAGGCGCCATGATGATAGGGTTGTTTGCCGGCACGCTGGAACCCGGCTCTTATGAAGAGATTATCGCCGAAGATTACTCAACTGTTTACCGTCTGCTGCGGAGCGGCGAAGCTGACGCCTTTATCGGCAACAATACCATGCAAGCCGCCTTTGACCTTTACGGCGGAGTGATTTCCGAAGAATTTCTGCCCCTGACGTTTATTCCCGTTGCGCTGGCAACGGGAAACAAGGGCTTGGAGCCGATTATATCGGTGATCAGCAAAGCGCTGCGGAGCGGCGCTTACAGCCATCTGACCGAATTGTACAGGCAAGGGTATCAGGACTACAGAAAGCATAGTTTCCATTTGCGGCTGACCGATGAAGAAAAGGCGTATTTACGGGATAATCCCGTAATACCCTTCGCCACCCAATATATGTCTTATCCCCTCAGCGTTTACAACAGGAACGAAGACCGGTGGGAAGGGGCGGTCTTTGACGTACTGGAAGAAATGGAACAGCTTACCGGGATTGCCTTTGAACGGGTCAATGGCCCTACCGCGGAATTGGGGGAACTTATGACACTGCTGGAAAACGGGACGGCGTATTTCATTCCAAACCTGGTTCAGAGCAATGAACGCAGGGAGAGGTTTATCTGGCCGAAAACCATGTACATAACGGATAAATTTGCCCTGCTGTCCAAGCGGGGTTACCCGAATATCCAGCTAAACGACATACCTTTTGAAAGAATCGGATTACACAGAGGCTCCGCCTTTACCGATATGTTCCGAAGCTGGTTTCCCAACGCCGTTAACACCGTCGAGTACCCCAATTCCACCGAATCCTTCATGGCGCTGGACAGGGGCGAGGTCGACCTTGTGATGTCCACTCTGAACAGGCTAGCCACCTTGATTAATTATCATGAGCTTTCGGATTACAAAGCCAATTACGTGTTTAACGCCGCCTTTGACGCCTCCTTCGGAATAAATAAGGATCAGGCGGTTTTGTGTTGCATTATCGACAAAGCGCTTATGCTCATAGACACCGATAGAATTTTGGAACAATGGCAGACCAAAACATATGATTATCAGGCAAGACTTCTGCGCGCGCAGCGTCCGTGGCTGATAGGCGCCGTTATTACGCTTGGGTTTATAATTGTTTTATTAGTGTTCATATTTCTGGTATACAGGAAAAAAAATCAAACCATAGAGGAGCAGACGTCCAAGCTAACCGCGGTAAACAACAGAATTGAAACAATGATAAGCAACCTGCCCGGAATGTTATTCCAGTGCCTTTACAACCCGCCTGTATATGACTACACCTTTGTCAGCGACGGCTGTAAGGAGCTGACAGGGTATACGCAGGAAGAATTATTGAGCGGGGAAATCAATTTTGATACTTTAGTGCATCCCGACGACGCCGTTCCTGTCGATAATCAGGTTAACGCGACGCTCCCATTGGGAAAACAGTTTGACTCCTCCTTCCGGTTTATAAAGAAAGACGGCTCGATTAAATGGATATGGGAAAGAAGCCGTGTGGTGCAGTATAACCCTGACGGGACGCCATATATGCTTGAAGGTTATTACAGCGACATCACCGAGCGGCAGTTGCTGGAAACAGCCGAGATGGCAAACCGCGCGAAATCCGAATTCCTTGCGACGATGAGCCACGAGATAAGAACGCCGATGAACGCGATTCTGGGTATCACTGAAATTCTGCTTCATGATGAAACGCTGGCGCCAAACATAGTGGAAGCGCTGGGCAAGATATACAATTCTGGCGATTTGCTGCTCAACATTATCAACGATATATTGGATTTGTCCAAAATCGAAGCGGGCAAGCTGGAATTGGCGCCGGGTAAATACGACGTGGCGAGCATGATCAACGATACCGCGACTCTGAACATGATGCGGGCCGGCAGCAAGCCTATCGAGTTTGAACTCTCCGTGGACGAGAACGTACCGTCAACGCTGGTCGGCGACGAGCTTCGCGTAAAGCAGATTTTGAACAATCTGCTTTCCAACGCGTTCAAATACACGGAAAGAGGCGTGGTAAAACTTTCGGTCTCCGCCGCGGTCGCGGACCATAGGTTTAACGAAGCTACGCTTGTCATTAAGGTGAGCGATACAGGCCGCGGCATGACAAAAGAACAGCTAAACACGATATTTGACGCGTACTCCCGTTTCAACTCGGGGGCAAACCGCACAACCGAAGGCGCGGGGCTGGGCATGAACATTACGCACAATCTGCTGCGTTTGATGAAAGGTGAAATTTCCGTAAAAAGCGAGCCGGACATGGGCACGATATTTATAGTGCGTTTGCCGCAAGGGACGGCAGGCGGGGGCGTGTTAGGCAGAGAAACAGCGGAGCAGCTTCAGAATTTCAGCACAGGGGGCGCGAAGCAGATAAAAAGAGCGCAGGTAGTGTTCGAGCCTATGCCCTATGGCCGCGTTCTTGTAGTGGACGACGTGGAGTCGAACCTGTATGTCGTCAAGGGGCTTCTGTCGCCTTACAAGTTGTCGGTGGACACCGTCATGAGCGGATTTGCCGCTATTGACAAAATCAAGGACGGCAAAGAGTATGACATAGTGTTTATGGACCATATGATGCCGCAAATGGACGGCGTGGAAACGACAAAAATCATCCGCGGCCTGGGCTATGCGCGTCCCATTGTCGCGTTGACCGCCAACGCTCTGGTAGGGCAGTCGGATATGTTTCTGGCAAACGGTTTCGACGGTTTTATTTCCAAGCCCATCGACGTGCGCGAGTTAAACGCCGCGCTGAAAAAATTCATATCAAGGTAAAACGCGTTCCCTCAATTTTTCAGCGCTGTGATCGGCACGACAAATACGCCGTCGGGACGCCGGTATGCCGCGTTTGACATTTTCTATCGTCAATAATACGGGGCATATAGTTTTGCTTATCCATAACCGGCTCACCTCAAGAGCATTATATCCAAACCCGATAGATTTTGCGTTTGTAATCCGATATATTTCCGCGCAATGCGCTGTGTTGAAAAGCAAGCCATTTTAGAGGGTTTGGGTATACTATATAAAAAAAGACCATAAAACGTTTAATGGGAGATGATTTTATGGACAGAGGAATTAAGAGATCGTGAAATATCACGAGCCGGTTTCAAGAGATCATGGCAAAACCAATATATAACGGCGAAGAAGAGTTGCGCCAGGTACGTGAAAAATACGGCAATTTGCAGGAAGACGCGGAAAAAGACAAGCTGATAGAAGAACAGCGTCTTGCTCATCATACGTTTCCGCCGGATGGCGCTTTTCTGAAATACCTGTTGATCTACTGCATCGGTGTTTTTCTTAGCCACGCGGCAGGAACGGGTATAAACGTTACCTCCTATACGGACTTTTTGATATACAGAAAAGACCTGATCGTGAGGTTGCCATATTACATGATGCCTTTTATTGCTCTTGCCTGGCTTTCATGGAGCAGATACAGCAGGAGCGCGTTATTTTTCTCCGCCGGTATGGGTTTGATTGGGATATTCAACCATGCTTACATCGCTTTTCTGCCTCTGCGATTCGGGCTGCTTTTTTTCTTACGCCTGGGTGGAGGCAAACTGTCAATTAATACGTATGCCTTGATTACATTGGCGCTCGCCGTAATTTTTGCGGGCATCTCGCTTTGTATCTTTCGACATGCCAAACGCCTGCTCACGGCAAAAAACGATGAAAACAAACCATGTATATTCTAGGAGTAGGTACATACATTACAGCAGAAGGAAGAATCGCCTCTAGGGGAACCAGAAGTCTTGAGAACCTTGTATGTGCAGAACTAGACTTGCATAATGGAGATTTAAAGCAGTTAAAAACTATTAAAGAGCTTTCTGTACAATACGACTTGTTATTGTCGGGAGGGATTGGTTTCTCCCCTTCTGCGTCATACCTGCTTTACCCAAATTCTTACGCTCGCGGCAATTTGGTGGCGCGAAACAGGCTATATCTTGTAGATACTCGAACGTGGGAAGAAGAAAAAATCATGTTGGATGACAAATATTCCATGTCAGTGCGCGTAGGAGGGCAAGGTAGAGATGCTAACTGGTATGAATGGGGATTTACCCATGATGAAAAAGATATTTACATTTTAGCTCAAGAAATAGATATAGACGGCATGGGCAGAGGCATGAACACGCACGCATACCTGCTGCTGAAATTAAACTTTGAAACAAAAGAAACACAGGAAATTTTAAGAATTCGCAGAACGATCGAGATGAATAACCTCTCTCCTTGGAATAGGCTTGCTCTTTCCCCGAACGAAAATGAAATCGCATTACTGGGGCTCGAAAGACATCGCGGAAAACAAGAAAGATACATAGTTTTCCGCATTGCCAATCTGGGGACGAAAGAAACAAGGCAGATTGTTTATTCGCATGGCGGAACAGACAAGAGGTGGGGTAGAGAGATTGTTTGGTTGTCCGAAAAAACCGTTGCGATATTTTTAAGTGAGCGAGATGAATTCTTTTTTGGCAAAATTGAGGAGGGAAAATGATGGCTATTTTTTCACGAGATGAGACGTACATTTATGATCGTAGAGAATGGTCGATGGGTTCCATTATTTTTACCAATTGTTTTTGGTTTTTTTTGGCATCGCTGTACGGTATATTAGCTAAAGATAGGCTATTTTTATGTTTTTATGTTTTAGGGCCATTGTTCATTTTTGCGGATCATTGTAGTCTCCGTATTACCATCACGATGTTTTTGGTTTTTTTTGGCATCGCTGTACGGTATATTAGCTAAAGATAGGCTATTTTTATGTTTTTATGTTTTAGGGCCATTGTTCATTTTTGCGGATCATTGTAGTCTCCGTATTACCATCACGACTTCAAAGATGATATTTCACCAGGGATTTTTCTTTTATAAACGTACAATTTCTTGCCATGAAATTTTAAATATTATCCCCAATAGCTCAAAATATACTGACAGGAACAGATTTCCGTCTTTTTTTAAGGTTTGGTATTTTTCAGCAGGAACTAAAAAACCAGAGTTCATGATTAATTTGCGTAACAATGGTTATTGTTTCGTCAAAAGTAATTACGTAGAAGAAGTAATGAATGCTATTAAGAAAATCCAACCGCTTATTAAGATTGATTAATTAGTTTATGCTACTAGAGTTTGTAGAAAGGCTGCGATGAATGATGGCTATTTTTTCACGAGATGAGACGTACATTTATGATCGTAGAGAATGGTCGATGGGTACCTTTGTTTTTATGATCTGTTTCTGTGCTTTTTTCATATTGCTCTTCCAAATACGAGCTAAAGATCATCATAAACATATATATTTTACTTATTTGTGTTTCGCTGCTCCATTTTTTGTTCTTGCTGATAATTGTAGTTTGCGAATTTCTGTCACAGCTTCAAAGGTAATTTTTCGACAGGGCTTTTTCTTTTCTCGCAGGACGGTTTCATATGGTGAAATTGCAGATATTGTATTCAAAAATAGCTCAAAATTTATTTACCGCAATAGAACACGATCTTTTAGGAAGCAAGATTTCGCAGCAGGCTTTAAAAGGTCACGTTTTATCATTAATTTATGTAATAATGATTACTTAATTATTGATAGTATGGATGCACAAGAGATACTGGATGCTATCAAAAAAGTTCAACCACAAATTAAGGATCGATTGATCAAGGAGTTGTTTTGAATGAATTACACACCAACTAAGCTTTCGTACAACCCTAAGTCAGATGCCTTTGAATACCATGTGTTGATGGAGAATTATGATCGTTCACCACTGGACGAAGCTAATCTGGATAAAAATATCAAATGTACGGCGTGATGCGGTATGAAAAAATTTATCAGGAGCATGAAAAACGCCGCCAATAAAGTCACAAACTTCATGGGCGGCGTTTCATATAAGCTCAATCCTATTGATACGCTCAAAATGATAACGGCGTCCTCCATCTTCGGTGAGCCGGCTTACTACAGGGACGGGGAGCTTTCTCCCAAAACCTTGCGTGACTCGATTTTCGAAGTCAACGCCCTGTTTGCCCCGTATTCCATCACGAGCGACGAATATTTGGGCAAAAAGACGTCGGAAATCATGGAGATCGTGATAGACGAAGCCCTCAATTTCGATTACGAGGCAACAATCCGATGGGCGGAGGTATTGAGGCGCGACTACCTGATGAGGCTCAATCCGCAGGTTATCATGGTGAGGACGGCTTCGCACCCCAACAGGCGTGAATTTACCGATAAAAATCAAGGGGAGTTCAACAGGCTGAACCAGTCTGTCATGGCTCGCGCGGACGAGCCGGCGACACAGTTGGCCTATTGGCTTTTCCGAAACAAAACCAAAAATCGCATACCGGCCATTCTGAAAAGAAGCTGGGCAAAAAGGCTTTCCAGTTGCACCAGATACGAGCTTTTCAAATACCGCAACGCGGGGCTGGGCATGATCGACACGGTCAGAGTGTGCCACGCCAAAGGTTCCAATATAGACGAACTCATGAAAACAGGTACTGTCGCGGTACAGGACGACTCGGCAACCTGGGAAAAGCTCCGTTCCGAGGGGCATTCCTGGCTTGAGATAACCAAACGGCTCGATCTTCCCCATATGGCGCTGCTTCGTAATCTCAGGGGGATTTTCGAGGAAACGGACGACGCTTCTTTTTGCGCGGCCTTGATGAGCAGGCTGAAGGACGGCGTTAAGAAAGGCAAGCAATTTCCGTTTCGGTACTGGTCGGCGCTCAAAGCTGTCGAAAATTCCGAGGCGCGCCACAAAACTACGATAATGAATACATTGGAGGAGTGCGTGGACATCGCCACGGAAGAATTGCCGAGGCTCAGGGGCAAGACCATGTGCCTG
>Ga0099364_10002902_pt1 | contig 27089 bp, 25 predicted proteins | sample TergutTh196P3_FD_73070 | JGI IMG/M metagenome (GOLD analysis project Ga0099364, IMG submission 73070) | Microcerotermes parvus P3 segment gut microbial communities from Pointe-Noire, Republic of the Congo - Th196 P3 | ecosystem: Host-associated > Arthropoda: Insects > Digestive system > Gut ... | reverse complement strand
TACCCCAATCTGGCGGAACATCCGATGATAGTTGTGCTGGTGCTCGTGGTTATCATAGCGATGTTCTTCGGCTGTCTGAACGGTCTGGTTGTCGCTTTCCTGCAAGTCCCGCCTTTTATTGCGACATTGGGCATGCAGACCATCATTTACGGCATTTGCCTTGTTTTTACAGGCGCGCAGCCGATAGGCGGCCTTAGAAGGGACTATACCTCGATGGCGTCGGGCGTTTTGGGGAGTTTTCCTTTTTCGAGAGCGCTGCCTTATCTGGGATTTTTTGCCCTGGCGTTGGGTTTAATGATGTGGTTTGTTTATAACCGGACGCCGCACGGAAAATATATATACGCCATAGGCGGCAATGAACACGCGGCTGAAGTAAGCGGCGTCAACACCAAACTTACAAAAATATTGATATATACCACGGCGGGTTTGCTTTACGGAATAGCCGGATTTTTAATAGGAGGCAGGGCCGGAGGCGCATCCGTCAATCTCGGTTTCGGTTATGAGCTTGAAGCCATCGCGGGCTGTACCATAGGCGGCGTTTCGACAAGCGGAGGAGTCGGCAGGGTATCGGGAATATTGATAGGCGTTCTGGTTTTTGAACTGCTGAAAATCGCGATGCAGTTCATGGGCGTCGAGCCGTCGTATACTTATATCGTTCAGGGCATAGTAATAATTACCGCCGTCTCGCTCGATATACGCAAATATATCGCCCAGAAATAAAAGCCGCGCGAAGGAGATTATTTCCTCATTGCGGTACTTTGTATATCGGTATCACAGACAGTGGCGAGGTCGTTGGTCTTGTAAACGCTGCCGCCGATATGATGCGCATTAACAATATGCTCCGAGATGGCATAAAGCCGGATGTTACGCTTTTTGTTCAAAGCATTATTGAGCAAATGAACGGCAAGGATATAATACGGATGGATGTGCAGAGTGGAACGGAACGTCCTTATTATCTCGTTGGTAAAGGAATACGCCCGGAAGGAGTTTATGTCCGTCACGGCGCCGCTTCGGTTCCGGCTACGGATACATCAATCCGTAAAATGATTCGTGAAACCGATGGTGACAGTTATGAAAAACTCCGTTCGATAGAGCAAAAGCTATCGTTTGATTCGGCTAATTCAGAGTTGGCGGAAGTGTTTTATCGTTTACAACTCATTGAGGCTTACGGCACAGGCATCCAAAAAATATTTGAAGCGTACAAAACCTCTTTAGCGCAGCCTATAATAAATATTACACCCAATGTTTTCAAGATAATACTCCCCAACTTAAATAACGCTCCCGTCATTGATACAAGAGAAATACCGGGCGAGCGCGTAATGCGGTATGCGCGTGAACGCGGCACAATAAATCGTAAACAGGCGGAACATCTTCTCGGCATATCACAAACAGCGGCGGGACTTGTGCTGCGCGGATTAGTAGAGCAGGGAGAATTAACGCGAGAAGGGTATTCGCGTAATGTCAGATATTTTGTTAGCAAAACGTGAGAATAGTTAGAATGTTAGAAACAGCGGTCGTCTTGATATTTTCGAAAATACTGCAACCAACAGACGGACGGACAAAGGCCGCAAAAGAACAACAATAAGGATAAATAGCATTTTAAAAATTACATTCAAATAACGGGGAGAGAGGAGATGTAGCATGGCAGAAATTAAAAGCGTCGAGCATTTGCTTGGGATGAATTTATTTATCCCAAATTATCAACGTCCCTATAAATGGACGAATAGAAACGTAGCCGACCTTCTTGGCGATATAGATAATGCGATTCTCGATGCGGAAAAATATCGAGATTTCAAATATCGCATCGGAACGATAATTCTAAACAACGTTACGGAAAACGGTGAAATGAAGTATGGTATCGTTGATGGGCAACAACGAATAATATCGCTTATACTTTTGCAGTTATTTCTGGACAGCTCTTTTTCATGCGGACTGTTGGCGACAAATTTTGGGAATAAAACATCACAATCCAACATTCATAATAATTACCGATTCATAAATGATTGGTTTACGCTAAAATCTGATGAATACAAAGAAAAAGTCAAAAATGCGTTTAACGAAGTTTTGGAAGTTGTTATTGTAAGTGTCGATAACGAATCTGAGGCATTTCAGTTATTCGACTCGCAAAATACGAGAGGACGGGCGCTTGACCCTCACGATTTACTTAAAGCATACCATTTGCGTGAAATGAAAAATTTCCCTTATGAAATGCAACATGCAGTTACGAAATGGGAAGCCGTCAGTTCAAAGGGGATAAGAGAATTGTTTGAACTGTATCTATTCCCGATACGACAGTGGGCAAGCTGTACCAAGAGTTTTTCTTTTTCGGCGAAGGACATAGATACATACAAAGGCGTTGCCGAAAATTCGCCTTATACTTATGCCAAAAGAGCGAGTAAAGCTATGCCGTATTTTCAAATTGCCGAATCGTTTATTGCCGGAAACGATTTTTTTGAAATGGTAGAGCATTATTTGAAGCTTTTAGGTGATGTAAAAGCCGAAATCTACACAAATAGTAGTTTTTCAGAAATAAAAAGCGAGTTAGAAGATAAAGCAAACAGCGCGGCAGGATTCCGATACGCAAAAAACCTATTCCTTTGCGCTACTCTTTGCTTTTACGATAGATTTAGAAACTTTGACGAACAAGTTGTGAAAAAATTGTTTTCTTGGGCATTTATGCTTAGGGTAGACATGATTAACCTCGGATTTGACAGCATCAATAAATATGCAATCGGCGAATATGAATCCCGATACTCAAACAACATAGCGATGTTTTCTAAAATAATCAATGCTCGCTTGCACAGTGAAATAGCGAACATGCAAATAAATATTTTAAGGCAACCCGATAGTGCAACGCACGAGAAATGGAATGAACTTTATAAAATGCTGAAAAGGCTTAATGGTTATGCCGCAAAAGGGGTGCGGAAATGAACAGTCAACCGATAGAATTTGCAATATTAAGCGAAAACTCAAGTATTTTCAGCGATAGCAACATTCAATATGTTATTCCTCTGTATCAACGCGCTTTTGCGTGGGAAGACAAGGAAATTTCTCAGTTAATAGAAGATATAAGAGATTTCAAGGAAGATAATTATTATATCGGTTCGCTGATAGTTTCAAAAAAAGAAAATGATACTCGATACGAAGTTATTGACGGACAACAGAGGCTCACCGCCTTGTTTTTGTTGCTGAACTCACTTGATAAAAAAGTTGAAAATACTTTATCCTTCGCGTGTAGAAAAAAATCGGATGAAACTCTTAAACATATTAAAAACTTATCCTCTTTAAAAGACGAGGATGTTGAGGTAAGCCTGCAAAAAGGAAAGCAGATAATTGACGCAATTATTAACGGGCGGGATTTTTCTAAGCGCGATTTTATAACGCAATTAAGAAAGGTCAAACTTTACAGGATTGAAGTGCCGCAGAACACAGACCTTAATCGTTACTTTGAAATAATGAACACTCGCGGAGAACAGCTTGAACAGCATGACATTTTGAAATCTACTCTAATGAGCGCAATAACAAGCGATGAAAAGAAAACCCTATTCGCTGAAATATGGGAAGCGTGTAGTGACATGACAGGGTATGTGCAAATGCACTTTAACACTTTTACTCGTAAAGAGTTGTTTGGGTGTGATTGGAATTTCATGCCTCAAATTTCTTTCAAAGGGAAGAACACAAACAGCAAAAAGAACAACAGCGAATACACCATTCAAAATATTGTTAAACCTACATTCAGAGTTGATGATACTGACGGTGTTACAGACAAAGATGAGCGAATTAGATTTGAGAGCATAATATCGTTTCCGTTCTTCTTGTTGCATACCTTGAAAGTGTTAGTTACTGACAAAAATATTCAGCACGCATCACAAGGCGAAACGCTCGTTTATGAATTGCTTGATGATAAAAAATTGACCGACGCTTTTAATAGGGTAATAGCAAACGGAATGATTAACGGCAAGAATATTTCCGACATGAGAGAATCATTTTCTCTTGACTTTGCAAAGTGCTTGTTAAAATGCCGTTTCCTGTTCGACAAATATATCATAAAGAGAGAGTTTCTAAATGAAAATTCCGATGGCGAATGGAGCTTGAAGCAACTGGAAGTGTCAGGTCAACAATCAAATAAAAAGGCATATTATGTGAACACTTATTTCGGGCAATCCGGCGAATGGGAAAGAACATGGAAACCAAGAACCGAAATGAATTTGATGTTGCAATCGTGCTTGAGAGTTTCATACACTTCTCCCAAAGTCATGCACTGGATAACAATGCTGTTGAAGTGGCTGTATGCTGACGAAAACCTCCAAAGATTAAACGAGTATGAATGTCAAATTGAAAATGTTGCCAAGGATGCAGTCAAATCTGATTATTTTGACAAAGTTCAAAAAAAACCTTACAACTGGGGAACTGATACGCCACATATCGTGTTTAATTATCTTGATTATTTGCTTTGGAAAAATAATCGAAAAAAGCATGAGGATTTTATTTTTGAGTTTAGAAATTCAGTTGAACACTGGTATCCGCAACAAACATCAAAAGGAACATTCGCCCCGTGGACGCACGATGGGGGTGTAGATAACTTCGGAAATTTATGTATTATCCAACGTAACATCAACTCGAAATTTTCCAATCTGTCTCCCGAAGCTAAGAAAAGCACCTTTGGTGAAATGATTGCAAAGGGAAGTTTGAAATTAAAGGCAATGGCAGAAATGACCGTCGCTTCATCAGATAAAAACTCAAGCCAATACTGGAAAGATGTTGTTTGCGAAGAACACGAAAATGAGATGATTGAAGTATTGATGGATGCCTGTGATTTGCGGTAACGCACTCACAGCACGGAAGACGGCTTCGCCGGCTTAGTTCACGCGCATTTTACACCGGCTGAGCCGGTTTAGAATCCGAAACCGGCTTCTCTAACTTCCGAACAGTTGAACGGCTTTTTCCAATTTACGCATTACAGGAACGGAGAAAGGGCATCGTTCCTCGCAGTCGCCGCAGCGCAGGCAGTCGGAGGCGCGCCCCGCAAGCGAGTTGTATTGCCGTACCGCGCCCGGCGAAATTTCTTTTTCGTTCAGGCAGGCGATGTCAAGGCATTTGATGACTTGAGCCACGTTAATATTTGCCGGACAGGGCCGGCAATGACCGCAATACACGCAGTTTTCCTTAAATCCCGACTTAACTCCGTCTTTTACGCGGCTGATCGTTTCGGAAAAATCTTTTTCCGTCTCGTTCGCTTCAAAATATCGTGCCGCCGCCTCAACTTCTTCCCGAGTCTCGCAGCCCACAAGGACGCTTGCCACCGCCGGGCGGGTCAGGGCATAGTGGATGCACTGCGCCGGCGAGAGCGCCTGAGTGAAAATACTGTGATCCGCACAGAGGAGCTTCCCGGCGCAAAGCGATTTCATGACCGTGATTCCTACCCCTCGATCCTCGCATAGACGATACAGATCGGCCCTGACCGGATCGATCAGGCTCACTCGCGCGGCATACTCGTCGCCCATCATTTGCTCAATATCACCGAGTTCCGGCATCATGTCGTAGGCGGGATTTACGCTGAACATCAGCATTTCGATCAAGCCTTCCTCGACAAGGCGCCGCGCGGTCTCCGGATTGTGGGCGCTTGCTCCGACGGCGCGGATTTTGCCGCTTTGTTTCAGTTGTTGAACGTATTCCACGACGCCGTTATTAATCATCAGGTCGATGTGTTCGTTAGTATCCATGAAATGCAGCATGCCGAAATCAATATAATCGGTTTCGAGGTATTGCAGCAGTTCTTCGAAATACCGCGTGCATTCGCCTAAGTCGCGGCTTTGGGCAAACTGTCCTCTGACGTCCACCGAACCGATGTGCCCCTGAATGAGAACTTTGTCGCGCCGCCCGCGCAGGGAGCGTCCTATTTGACCGCGCACCTCCGCTCCGGGCATGAAGACGTCAAGGATGTTGATGCCGTTGTCGAAAGCCGCGCTGATAACGTCGTCAACTTCTTCGTATGTTTTTTTGACCAGATGTTCGCAACCCAGGCCGACAATGGTGGCCTGCATTCCGGTGTTGCCGACCGGACGTGTGGGACGTGTATTCATTATTGCACTCCTCCGTATACGCCGCATGTGACTAAATCCCTGTGCTCCAATTTGTGTGCCGTGTCAGGGCCGGTACTCTTTTGTATTTGCTAACGCGTCATTTCATCGTCATCGAATATTTTTTTCTGTTTACTCTGCTTAACTTTAAGCGAAGCGCTTTTTACGACATCCAACGCCAGCGGTAACTGCAAACGCGCGCCGGATAGGATTTCCTCAATCGTGACTATTTTTATTTTCTCAACAGGCGCAGAGAAAAGCGAATTATCTATAAATCCCGCGCTCTTCGCTTCCTGCGCCATCTGACCAGTGGGAGACGAAAGGGTAATAATAATACCGCCCGCCGCCTCCTCACGCTCGACAGTTCCGCGCAGATCGCGAATATGCGAGACCTGCGTTTTACCGGACTTGACAGAAAATATAATTTCCTGTGATTCTCCGGAGGACGTCATTACAAAGGCTATTCCATCGACGCCCTTATCCGCTCCTTTCTTTTCATTTATCATCGCGCGATTATTGGAATATGTAAGAATCGCCCATTTCTCAAACTCCTTGCGCGTTTTATCGTCCGGCTTGAGCGCAAGAGCGCGGGCGCTTTCCAGGTCTTTCGGAACCCCGGATAATTCGAGACTGTCTATAATCTCTTTCCCGTATGTGTCCTCAAGGCGCTTGAGAATAAGCGAAATACTCTGATATGTTATATCGACGCCGATCCATTTTCTATCCAGGCGATGCGCGACGGAAACAGTTGTGCCGCATCCGCAGTAAGCGTCAAGAACCGTATCGCCCTCGTTACTCGAAGCCCGAATTATTCTGTCCAGCAACGCCTCCGGCTTTTGCGTGGGATAGCCCAGGCGTTCTTTTGCCTGCGAGTTTATCGGAAATATATCCGTCCATACATCGTTCGCGGGTAATCCCGGCATTTCATCAAGATAACGCTTGATTCTTATACCACCCTTATTCGTAAAATACAATCTATTCTGTTCATCAAGTTCTATCATTTTTTCAAGAGGCACACGCCACAAACTTAATTTTCCCTTATATTCGTAATCATAACCGCCCCCGGATAATCCTTTGGCCGTCAAATTATCATCCATCCATCGCCGTCCGTCAGGATCAATGCCTTTATATCTTTGATCGATATACTCTTTGGCATACGGCTGATAAATTTTATTCAAAGTAAGCTTATTAGAACAGGAATACGCAAATATAACGTCGTGAACGTTGCCGAATCCTCCCGCGTCGTTGTGTGTATTAGTACGCTGCCAAATTATCTCATTTAAAAAATTACCTCCACGCGAAACAAAAATAGTATCGCAAATTAATTTCAGATAATGGCTGGCCGCGGGATCGCAATGGAGATAAAAGCTGCCCGTCCCTTTCAGTGCCCGGCGTATCTCGTTTAACCGTCTGGTTAAGCTCACGATATAAGCAAATAACGTTCCTCTGCCAAGCGTCTTTTCAAGACCATTAACGAGACGAACGGTTTGAAGAGAGTACCGCCGTCCTTCGTTCGTTTTTATCTCGGATAAACCTTGCTCGGCCGCGTCATCCCAAATCCAGGTATCAACAAACGCCTGCGCCTGCGCGGAGTCCTCCCGTCCGATGTTGTTGTAAATCTGGTTATAGTTTCGTTTGCTGTTAAAGGGCGGATCGATATAGCATAAATCAACGGATTCATCGGGGATAAAATTTCGCATAATGTCAAGGTTATCACCATAAAATAACTTATTCATAAATTTTACGTTTCATCCTCTCTTTAATATAGAAACCAACATAAAATACGTTGCCCCTCTCCGCCGTATACGGAATTTTACAGCGTACCGTTCCGTATACCATTCTATCACGGATACCATTTCGTTTTATCTTTTTCTTTCTTCAAAAAACATCCGCCGAAGCCGGTATTAATAAGCCTCAGCGGATGTATTTCCATGCCTTTTCCTTGATAAATGGCAGTCCCAAGGGGATTCGAACCCCTGTTACCGGGCTGAGAACCCGGCGTCCTGGGCCACTAGACGATGGGACCGAAATTTTGGCTGGGGAACCTGGATTCGAACCAAGATTACCTGATCCAGAGTCAGGCGTGCTGCCGTTGCACCATTCCCCAAAGCCTGACGCCACATAATTCTACATTCTTTTCAGTGCTTGTCAAGCTCAGCGAACGAGGTAACGCGGTTTAAAACCTGACTAAATTTGACGAGATTTCACATAATGTATATTATACATTCTTGGCCCGAACGGAGAGACTCCGAAATTTTATGGGCCTGGAACTCGCGAAACCGAATAATGCAATCCTTTTAGCGGAAATCCGCGCACTACGCCCCCGATGGCCGGCGTTCCGAATTGAGGACTTTGTTTCGGACGCGGGCATGGGGAGGAACAAATGACATTAGAAACAGAAACGAAAGAGAACTCCCGGCGCTTTGAGGACTTCAACATGCGCCCGGAGCTTCTTAGGGCTATTGCCCGAAAAGGCTTCAAATCACCGATGCCGGTTCAGATTCGTATTCTCGAAGATGAAACTCTCGTAGAAGGCGACCTGATTGTTCAAGCTCGGACGGGGTCAGGTAAGACGCTCGCGTTCGCAATTCCGATTTACAACTCGATGGAGAAAGCGGAATCTGTGCCGCAGGTTCTTGTCCTGTCACCGACAAGGGAACTCGCGCAGCAGACCGCGCGCGAATTCGCGTGGTTGGGCGCCGAGATTGGCGCGCGCGTGGCAACGCTCGTCGGCGGTTTGGACATGGAGCGCCAGATCCGCTCGCTGAAGGAGGGCGCGACAGTTGTGGTTGGAACGCCGGGCCGCGTGCTGGATCATATTCGCAGGGGATTCTTCTCGACAGATCATATAAGGGTACTTGTGTTGGATGAGGGCGACCACATGCTCGACATTGGTTTTCGCGATGAGTTGGAAGCCATTATGAGCGGTATGGAAAATCTTGACAGAACGTGGCTGTTTTCCGCCACGATGCCGCCGGAGGTAGTTTCGCTCGCCAGACGTTACCTCGATGCGCCGCGCAAAATATCGCTCGTGGAGGATATAGCGTGTCACGAAGACATAATGCAGAAAACTTATATAATCCCGGCTCGCAGACGTTTCGAGGGATTGGCGAACGTTTTGCTGTGGGAGGCTCCGTCGCGCACTCTGCTCTTTTGCGCCACCAGGATCGAGACGCAGGAAATAGCGGACAAACTTTGCGACGAGGGCTTCAAGGCATGCGCAATCCACGGAGATATGAGTCAGCGGGAGAGAAACACGGCGCTCGCGTCGCTTCGCGGAGGCAGGGTGGACATACTCGTGGCTACCGACGTCGCGGCGAGGGGGCTCGACATAGACAGCGTGAGCCACGTGGTTCAATTCGGCTTGCCGGGCAATCTTGAAACTTTCGTCCATCGCAGCGGACGTACCGGACGCGCGGGACGGGAGGGCGCGAACCTGGCGCTTTTGACAAGCCGCGAGCTGCGGACTTTCAGGCAGATGGTCAAGAGTTCGAATTTCAATATGGTGGTAATTCCCGCGCCGGACGCCGCGGAAATAGAGGGTAATCAGAAATCGCGTTTCGAGAATATGCTGATTGAGCGCTCAATGTCCGATGAAGAATATATGCATTGGGCCGACGAGGTGATGGCGCGCGACGACGCTAATCTAATGCTCGCCGGACTATTGGCGTACGCCTACGGCGACCAGCCCAGAGGCTACTCAATCCGCTCTGACGTTGAAGCTGAGATGAATCGCGACAAGAAAAGATCGTTTGCCCGCGAGACTGAGCCACGCGGCGGATTCAGCCGCAAGTCCGGCGCGAGAAGTCAAAGTATGGATGAGGGAGTAAGGGTTCAGCTTGCCGTCGGGCGTAACGAAGGCTGGGAGGTAGGCGCGCTGCTCGGCGCTTTCTGCCGCTCGATGGGAATAACGAGAGAAGACGTAGGCAATATCAAACTGCGAGAGAATTCCGCGTCAATAGAACTCTCTCCGAGGGCTTCCGAGCTGCTTGAGTCCAAAAAATCCCGCATGACGAAGGAAGGCATTATCGTGTCTGCGGTGAGACTCATATCCTCGGACGGAACATCGCGCGATACAAAACCGCAAGACCGTTTTCCCCGCCGCGACAGATCCGAATATCGCAGAAGCGACCGCCGCGACAGATCCGGCCGCAACCGAAAAACCGAAATGGATCGGCCGTCCAAACGAAAACGGGGCGAGTAAAAAAACAAAGGCTGTCCGCCGGGCGCAATTTCCGTAACGGACGGCGAAAACGAGGCGGGGTTAGCCGTGCACCGACAGTATTAGAAATAGCTTTCCCCCGCCTACGGAGAACGGCAGCGTGAAGCTTTTGACGCCCGCTTTTTTCGGAGGGATGGCTTTTAAATTTTCGCCTGAGAGCATCTGCGGGGGAGTAATGTCGAGGTTGGGTACGTCAGCCTTGATGAGCGCTTGTCCGCTGATCATGTTCGTCAGTTCGCCGATCACGCTCATGGACATTGGATCGTCAATATCGGCTTTCACCATACCGCCGGTAAACGCCGCCACATAAGCCTCGAATGCCGGCAAATCGGCCATAAGGGAAGCAGTGCTGTGCACCGTTCCGCCAACTATTCCGATCAGCGCCGCCACCCTGCTTCCCGGCGCGTTAATGCCGTGAGATATCTCGGCTTTAACGAATTCAGCGTCTATGCCGACAGTACGGCTTACGCTGATCAGCGCTCCTGTGTATGCGTTAACGAGTATGGATAGAAGTTTCCCCGTGTCTGTCCCCGTGTCTGTCGCCATCATTTAATCCCACCTTCGGCGGAAATCGTATCTAAGTATTCTAGCATTTGATATTGAAATTAGAAACTTTTTTAATTGAGTCTTTTGACATAGATATTTAACCAGCTTTCGCGAGCGATTTACTCAAGAATCCAGAATCGCCTTTCCTATTATAGCCCATGCGGCGATATCGTCTATCGGTCGCGGCGGCACGTGTAACGATTTAGGGACGAAGCGCGCCAGACCTCTCGGAGGATGCAGTTTCCGGAATAATTCACGCGCGTCCAGCGTTGTCATGCGCTCGTCGACCAATTCGTAATTCATGCCCGCGGCTTGAAGAAGTCGTTCGTAATTTTCGTGCGACGTTCCGTTTCCAAGGAACACGCGCGCGGCGAAATTTTTGAGGACGGTTCCCTCCGTGCGCCACTCGGCTAAGGTTTCCGCATCGCCCGACGACAAATACGACAACGCGGCGTCAAATCTCTCGAACGGAATGATCGCCGCAAACAGCAAACGATCCCGGGAAGCGAGCGCAAAGCCGAATTTCTCCCGCCCCGGATCTATCCCGCAGAAGATATCTTCGTTTACATGTCGTTCAGCGTCGATTCCCATCTGGGATACACCCACATCCACTGTTCCGGATTCTCTCTTATCCAGCCGGATATCACTTCGTTACACTTGTCGGCGGCATATTTCAGATCCTCCCCGAATGGCTGTCCTTCCCTGCCTTCGAGAGGGGGATCGATAATAAGAGTCATGCGAGTTCCTCCGTTGTCTCGGGTGATATGCGCCGGCAGGATGGCGGAACCTATTTTATTTGCCAGTTTTAACGGTCCTGTCGGAGTACTCGCGAGGTGGCCGAGAAACGGCGACGGTATTCCAGCGTCTCTCGCGTCCTGGTCGAGCAGGACTGCGAGCACTTCATTTCTGCGCAGGCATTCGATCGCCGCGCGTAAGTCAAGTCCCTTGCCAACCGGATTTACATTCGCTCCCGCGCGCGTGTCGGCTATTGCCTGTGTTATTCTGTCATCGCGCTGTTTAGTCCCTAAAGCGTTCATCGGAATTCCAAGTTTGGCGCAAGCCGCCGCCCCATATTCCCAACAACCGATGTGCCCGGAGAGAAATATCGCGCCCTTCCCGCGTTCGAGGGCTTTGAAGATATGCTCTTCCCCTCTTACCGTGACATATTTTTCCAGTTCGGGAAAAATTTTCGGCAGTCTGATAAACTCGACCAACGACATTCCGAAGTGTCTGTACACGCCGCTTATAATCTCCCGCGAGCGATTCTCGGTTGAACCCAGCATCCTGGTAACTCTGGATCGCGCTCTAAATACGCGTCTTCGGGAAAACAATTCCACGATGCGTCCCACGCTGCCGCCCATGCGAACGGCGCTCTCGTGTCCCATTATTCCGCACAGGAACATAAAAGCGCGGAGCGAGATCCATATAAAAGGCTGCCGTCTCACCATTCACCCTGCCGTTTCGGCCGGGTGCGTTCTTTCGCGCAACGATTCATCTCCGCAAACACCGCCCGTTCGTTTGTTCCATTTTGATGATTATATACCAAAGAAAAGCTTTCATATATTTCCCGCGAGGCGTGTTTTCACCCCTGTCTTGTCCATGCTCACAGCGAAAAGCATATACAACGCCATGCTCCCGGCGGCTTGAACGGCGTTTGCCGGGATCTCTTCAAGCGGAGCGATCGTACTGCCGGTCAGTATCATTGCCGCAAGGTAATAGCCTCCTATTGTGATCGGGAAGGCGGCAATCGAGGCAATAACGTTTCTCCCGGCCAGAATAGCGTTCCTGCGCGAGGTAAAGGCAATCGTAAGGCATGCCTTTATTATCAGCGTATAAGGCGCCCATATCATATAACCTGTGAAGGCATCAGCGAAAAATCCCCCGAGCGCGGCGGATATAGCTGCGTACGGTTGGGGGAGTATTGACGCCGCGAGATAAATTGCCGCGTCCCCAATGTGTATGTATCCCCTGATCGTGGGTATTCTGGGAAGATATGCCGTCAGTACGAATATCAGCGCGGAGAAAAGCCCTGCCAGTATAATATTGAAAACTTTACCGTTTCGTTTCATGATAAAACCGTGACGCCGCCGTACCGTGAGCAGGTTTGCCGGATTTCATATTCTTCGGAGTTATTTTTCGGAGAGTGACGCGTTAACAGACCAATTTTCATACGTTTATTATACCAAATCGGCCCTGATGCGATCATGCCGGATTGTCCAGGCAAATATTTCAATATCATTCAATTGACGGCCAAAGTTGTATGACGGCTGCTCCAGGACACCTGAGATTAAGCGCGGCGCGTTTTTTATTGCGTCTGTTTATGATATGTTGCAAAATTCATGCTAAAATGTTCGCGCATTATGGGGAAATTCGACGGGAGGGATTTTGTTGGTTCGCTTGATGATCGGCATGATAACGTTGCTTGCCCCGGCTATGGGGTCAGCGGCGGAAACGGGGGGAGAACTCTCTCCGCAGCCCAATATTTTCTTGCAGCTCGGTCCGCTGATATTACTTATGGTAGTTTTCTTCTATTTCACATCTCGTTCCCAGAAGAAAAAACAAAAGCAGCATGAGCAGATGTTGTCGTCGATATCGCGAGGAGATACGGTTGTGACGGCCGGAGGGTTTTTTGGAAAAGTCTGCGAGGTATTGGACGATTCGTATCTTATTGAGATCTCCGAGGGAGCGAAGGCGCGGGTTTTGAAAAGTTCCATATCTTCGAAGCGCGAGAGCGGAGAAGCTCCTCGTCCTCGCAGGTTAAAGAAAAAGAAACGCGTCGTACGCAAGGAAACGACCGACGGCGAAGCGGCGTCCGCACCGGCGAAAGCTCCGGCGGCTGATGCGCCGGCAATACCGCCGAACGCAAATGAAGGCGTTTCGATTGAGGAAAACGAAGCTTTGATCAATGGTCTTGAAGCGGCGGTATCGGATGACGAAAAAAAAGTCTCCGCCGAAGAAAAAGACTGATCACTGCGTGGAGGCGTTTGACATATGTTTAGAAGGGAAAAGATCAGGCTTATTATAGTTGCGGTAGTGGTTATTGCCTCCGCGATTATTGTTTTTCCGATCTCAGGCCGCGTGAATCTCGGCCTGGATCTTAAGGGAGGCGCGAATATCGTCCTGCGGGCCGAAGGTACTCCTGAAAATCCAGTTACGAGCGAAAGAATGAACCAATTGGTCGCGGTCTTGCGCAATCGGGTCGACCAGTATGGGATTGTCGAACCGCAGATACAGATCGAGGGAGCGGACAGGGTTGCCGTGGATTTACCCGGAGTGGATGATCCCGAAGCGGCTCTTGAACTCATTGGGCGTACGGCTGTCCTGCAATTCCGACAGGTTATCAGCTCGGGCGGTTCGCCGCCGCCAAGGGTGGAGCGCCGAAACTACGATTCGGAAGAGGCTTACAACAGAGCCCAAACCAACTGGATCGGCTTGATGGAGCAGTACGAGCAGCAAATGCTTTCACTCGAAGAGACCGTCAAAGACGATCCGTCGCTCTTTTTCGCGCGAGACCAGGATAGCGGCATGGCATATCTTCTTGGGGAGGTTTACGTATCCGGAAGCGACCTTGCCGAAGCCGCCGCGACGGTGGATGAACTGGGCCAACCGGCGGTCTCCATTCGCTTCAACAGAGATGGAGCGGCGGCTTTCGAGGAAGCGACCGCGGCAAATATCGGCCGTCAGATAGCAATTGTTCTGGACGACGTCGTGATTTCCGCTCCAGTCGTACAGACCAGGATTGGCGCGGAGGGCAGGATAACCGGCAATTTCACGAGGGAAGAGGCGATACGCCTTCAGATCATGCTCAATGCCGGGGCGCTGCCTCTCAGTGTGGAAGTGATCGAAAACCGCTCCGTGGGGCCGACCTTGGGCGGAGACTCGATTGAATCAGGCGTGCGGGCCGGTCTTGTCGGCGCTGTCTTGGTCGTAATTTTTATGCTCATCTATTATGGTCTGCTCGGTATTGCGGCGGATCTTGCCCTCGCTACGGCGATGCTCGCCCTGATGGCGCTCGTGATATTCCTGCGCGTCACGCTGACCCTGCCGGGCATAGGCGGCATAATACTGACGCTGGGCATGGCGGTGGACGGAAACATTCTGATTTACGAGAGGATAAAGGAGGAAGCCAAACTGGGAAAATCGATGCCGGCGGCCTTGGACGCGGGATTTCGCAAGGCGCTGGTCGTAATTTTGGACTCAAACATCACGACGCTGATAGCGGCGGCGGTGTTGTTTTACTTTGGTTCCGGCCCAATCAGGGGTTTTGCGGTGACGTTGAGCTTGGGACTTTTGACTTCCATGTTTGGAAATATTGTTGTTACGCGAACGATTATGCAATTAATGCTGCGTTTCAACAGGAATTTGGCTCTGTAGGCGGTGGCGGCTATGGCTCTTTTTGATGCTTCCAAATTGCGTTTCCCATTTATGAAATACAGAAAGCTCGCGATGGTTCTCTCGCTGATACTTGTTCTGGGGAGTGTTATCTTGATTTTTGTAAAGGGGATCAACCTCGGCGTTGATTTTACAGGCGGCGTCGATATACAGATGAAACTCGAATCCGACGCCGACATTGCGGCAATCCGAGAAGCCCTCGGCGAGCGCGGATTTTCGCAGGTCATGATTCAGATTTACGGCGACGGCAGTATCGCGATACGCTATCAGGAGTCGGGTGACGACGCCCAAAGCGCTATCATCAGGGCAATGCAGGACAAATTCGGAACAGTGGCCATTGAAAAGATAGACCAGGTCGGACCTGTCGTGGGGGAGGAACTCCGCAGACAGGCGACGGTTGCCGTGGTGGTTGCCATCATTGCCATACTGATCTACATGGCTTTCCGCTTCCGCTTCCGTTTCGGCGTCGTGGCGGTAGTCGGACTCGTGCACAACACCGTTATATTAATTGGCGCGTACAGCTTGACGGGACGTGAGGTCGGAACATGGTTTATCGCGGCGATACTGACCGTCATAGGATATTCCCTGAACGACTCGATAGTTTTGTTGGATCGAATACGGGAGAACTGGCTCCAGGTTGGCAGGCTGGGAGTAACCGAACTGGTCGACAACTCCGTAAATCAGGTTCTGTCGCGTACTATCAACACGTCTGTAACGACATTACTACCGGTGCTGGCGATGTATTTCCTCGGCGTCGAGGTCATGGCGAATCTGGCTTTCGCTTTTATTGTGGGAATTGTTGTCGGGACGTACAGTTCCATCTACGTGGTCAGCTCGCTGCTTGTGGAGTGGTATCTGCGAAAACCGCGACGCCGGTAAAAACCATCAGGCGTATAGCCCGGCATATTACTTGAGCAACGCCGCCGTTTTTTTGGCGGCGTTGCATCATATTTCAATCATTTCTTTCGTGAATGAAGTCAGAACTTTATTGCCGGTATCTGTAACAAGAACCGTGTCCTCGATTCTGATTCCTCCCCAGCCCGGAACGTATATTCCCGGTTCGACAGTTAGCGTCATTCCGGGTTGCAGTATTACGTCCACATTTTGGCGTATGAATGGTTCCTCGTGAATTTCCAGGCCGACGCCGTGTCCGATGCTGTGCTGGAATGGGGGATATGCCGAGCTTTTCATTATGTTTACCGCTCGCTCGTTGATCTCGCGCCCGTTTGCGCCGGGTTTGACGAGTGTGATGGCTTCGGTCTGGGCGTGTCTTACCGTGATGTACGCGCGCTTCTGCTCGGAGGTGGCGCGTCCGCACATGAACGTGCGCGTCATGTCGGATTTGTAGCAGTCCACCATAGCTCCGTAGTCGATAAGGATAAAATCTCCCGCCCGCAGTTTGACGTCTCTGCTTGGGTTCGCGTGCGGTTGTGAGGCTCTGGAACCGAAGAGCACCATCGTGTCAAATGCCGAGTCCTCCGCGCCGTCGCGCTTAAGTAAGTAATCCAATTCCACTTTAACGTCAAGTTCCGAGACGCCGGGCTTTATGATTTCGAGCAAACCGTCCATCGCGCGGTCGGCGACTTCACACGCGCGTTCTATCATTCGGACTTCCTCCGGTTCTTTCACAGCTCGGATTTTTTCTACGACGGAGTTTGTCGGGATCATTTCGACGCCTTTTTCGAACAGCGCTTTCGATAACAAATCATATTGGTTGTAGGTAATGTGTCCGCCCTCGAAACCGATTCGTCTGAAGCCGGATTCCTCAGCGATGCGAGCCGTCGTTTCTTCCAGGGACGGGTGAGGCAGGCGGTGCGGCACGACCTTGGCCGTTGCGCACTCACGATCCGCCATTTCAATATATCGCGAGTCGGCGATCAAAAAATTCCTGGCGCCGGAGAAGAGCAAAAAGCAGTCATGCCCGGTAAAACCTTCGATATACCGCTGATTTTCGTATTTAGTAATGAAGAGTGCGTCCAGTTCCAGGCTTTTCAACGCTAAAGTTAGATTTTCGTTTCTGCCGGCCATGTCCTAAACCTCATCGTTATTTGAAACAGTAATGTCCGCCTCCGCGCTCCCTGAGTGGAACTGTATCGAAATATGGTCGCCGGATTTTACCGCGGCGGAATTTCTGATTGCCTTGCCTTCAGCGTCCCTGCATATGGAAAATCCCCTTCCCAGCGCGGCGAAGGGGGATACGGCGTGCAATGCCGCGGACGCGCCGGCGAGGGACGCCTCCGTGAGTTTGACGGACGAGAGAGTGTGTTTTTTAATATCCGACAAGGCGCCGTTTAAAAACTTTTCGTGGCTGTCAAAAAGCTCTCCGATATTCAACAGGAGCCGTTCGTTCATTTGCGCAAGCTTCTCGTCCGAGCGTTCGATTGCTCTCTCGGTTCGGGAGCGCGCTAAACGTTCGTTGGACGCCAGCAGAAGGGTTATCTCCCGACTGTCGGGGAATACTGTTTCAGCGGCGGCGGAGGGCGTTGGAAGAGCCATATCAGCCGCCAAATCCGCGAGTGACTTGTCTATCTGATGTCCTACGCCGGTCACGACCGGAAGGGGACAGCTTCTGACAGATCTCACAATCAGTTCGTCGTCGAACGGAGAGAGATCGTCTTTAGAGCCGCCGCCTCTTGCCACAATCACGCATTGGACATCCGGCAAATGTCCCGCCGCGGCGAGAGCCCGCGATACCTCCAGCGGCGCGTCCACTCCCTGGACTGTCGCAGGGATCACAACAATATCAATAAATGGGGCTCTTTTCAGGGATACTTCGAGAATATCCTGCAGGGCCGCGCCTGTAGGGCTGGTTACGACAGCGACTTTCGAGGGGCATTTTGGAATGGGCCGCTTGTGGCGAATATCGAATAAACCTTCACGCTCCAGCGCGGCCCTGAGCTCTTCCTTTGCCCGCTGTTGAGCGCCGATACCTATCGGCATTATCCGCGTTGCGTAAAGCTGGTAGGTTCCTCCCTTTGGGTATACGTCAATATTACCGGTAACGATAACGTCGTCGCCGTCTGTCGGCCACGAGGCGATTCCAGATGTATTCGAGCGGAACATAACAGCCGCTATTCGGGATTCTTTGCCGGCTAACGTGAAGTAAACGTGTCCGCTTCCGTGACGTTTAAAATTCTGTACTTCTCCTCTTGCAGCCAGTCCGCGCAAAAGAGGGGAGCCGGTTATGGCCGCTCTGATATTCGCGGACAATTCGTCGACGGTCTGCACGTTTGACGATACGGCCGTGAAAATGTTATTCGGTTTCATTTGAGTTTGCGTCCAACGATCTGACGATTCTTCCCAGCGCTCCATTCACAAAACTGCCGGATTCCACCGTTCCGAACATCTTCGTAAGCTCGACTGCTTCGGAGATGGCAACGGCAATCGGAACCTTACGGCCAATCAATCCCTCGAAGAGCGCCAGTTTTATCGAAGCCCTGTCGACTGCAACCATTCGTTCGGTACGCCATCCGACTATGTGCTCCCTGAGCATTGCGTCGATATCGTCGACATGTTCGGATACGCCCAAAACCAGGGTTTTAGCGTACTCGATCACGTCTTTAGGCTCGGCTCCCCACGGGAACATCTCTATCGCCTCGCCTGCTGCAAGATCAGCGCGCAGGTCGAGTTCATAAATCAATTGCAGGGCTATCTCTCTTGCCCTGCGTCTTCGATGCGGCACTGAAGATTCGCCCAAAATATCATCTCCTGATGCTTTTAATATCGCTGATGATTTTTTTGACGAGTTTGTTTCCGTCCTCCGACAGGAGTATCCATGACGCCACGTAACCCGCCAGAGAAGCGCCTGCCACCCACACAACGCCCTCTATTCCGAGATTTACGATTCCGGTTAATCCCCCCGTTACCGCCGCCCAGAAGACAGGTTTGCTCCATATGGGTGATACTACCGAATATTCATCGGGCGCGCGCCTGATCCAATGCACGCAGACGACTATTCCCGCAGGTTTGAACAACGCCTCGAATTTATCTGCAATCGCCATTCTCTTATTAGGGTCGTCCTGTTCCGGGATCGTAATGTAAATATTAAGTTGACTCTGGTCGCCGACAAACGAGACTTCCTGACAGTAAAAATCCGAACACAGCCTGTCCGTCACAATCTGCTTGAATGCGTCGCCGTCCAGCCAGATTTTTCCGCGTTTAGTTATAGTCCATAGAAAGAGCATGGGTTTACCTCCTGACGGCGTTGCGCGTGCCTCATACCTCCGGCGCTGTCGTCTCGGACATATCATCCGAGTCGGAGGGTTTACTGTCAGGAAAAGTAATCCCCTGGACATATACATTCACGGATTTTACGGAATATCCCGTAAATCTCTCTATCTGATCCTTCACTGCCTCCTGAACATCCCAGCACACATCCGGTATCCTCAAGCTGTATTTGACCAGAACATATGTATCGACCTGAATTTCCGGGGAGTCACCGTCGGTTATGGAAATCCTCACTCCGTTTGCCGCTTTTCTTCCCATCCTGAGATTTACCATAAGTCCGGGGTTGGCCGGTTGAATGCCTTCCACCGAGAGGAGCGCTTTTATCGCGAGTTGCGAGATGACGTCTTCCGAAATTCTGATCTTGCCCTCAAGACCGGTTTGGTCTACAGTTGATGACTCCAGCCCTTCCTGTCCGTAAGTAGTGTTTTCCGTCTGTTCGTTATTGTCCATATTATCCATACCTCCTCTCCTCCCGTCACTGTTTAAAAGGTTTTCCACAGCGCGGGCAAAGCAGCTCTTCGTCTTCGTCGTACGCATCCGGTTGGCAGAAGAAAACTTCCTCGCAGTTTGGACATTTGACCGGCTCGTATTCCTCTTCATCGTCGTAAGAGTCGTCGGAATCACTTAAACCGCCGTCAAGCCCGGTTTGTTCATCCATGATTGCGGCCAGTTCGTCCTCAATATCTTCGATATATTCTCTCATATCCTCCTGTTCGGCAGCCAGGTCGTCCAATTCTTCGGCGATACTGTCCAGCGCTCCCAGGAGCGCCTCGTGAAATTTACACAGACTCACGTTTTCCGTAATATTCTGTCCTTCGATCAATCCCCGCAAATAGGCTATTTTCTCGCGCGCGCTCATTTTGATTCCCCCTTGATAGTGATATATATGCGGCCTTAACTTTGTCAGGCTTTCTTGGCTCTTTCCAAATATTCTCCGTTACGCGTATCTACGACAATTGTCTCCCCGTTTTCCACAAAGAAAGGGACTGTAACTACAAGACCGGTTTCAGTGGTCGCGGGTTTTCCTCCGCCGGAAGCGGTATCTCCTTTGAAACCCGGCGGGGTATCCGTGACAAGTAATTCGACCGATTTGGGAAGTTCGATGCCCATGACCCTTCCCTCATACATATCGAAAGTGACCTCAAGATTATCAATAAGATATTTTACGACGTCCCCCAGGGCTTCAGTCGGCAGAAAAACCTGGTCATAACTCTCCATGTCCATAAAAACATAGTCGCTGCCGTCCTTATATTGGTATTGCGCCGGTCTCTCGTCGAAAATTATCCGTTCGAAGCGTTCACCGGATTTAAACGATTGCTCGACTGATGATCCGGTTTCAAGGTTTCTCAGTTTGCCGCGTACAATTGCCCCTCCTCGGCCCATTTTGTGATGGGAGCATTCAAGGATGATCCACATCCCACCTTCCCATTTTATCTTGAGTCCGGGTCTGAAATCACTCGTATCTACAATTTGCGCCATGCGCCAACCTCCTATTGACCAAGCAGACGCTCAAGTTCCTTTTGGTCATAAGAATACGTTAAAGCGTCCGCTTTCGTAATATATCCCTCCGATACCAGGCGGGCGAGATCCTGATCCATAGTGTGCATTCCCTGCGATGCGCCGGTTTGCATTAAACCCTTTATCTGAGACGTCTTTGCCTCCCTGATAGTATTTCTGATTGCGGCGTTCGCAATCAGCAACTCCGTTGCGACCATGCGTCCGCCGGCCGGGAGGGGCAGTAGTTGCTGGGAGCATATCCCGACGAGAATGTTTGAGACCTGCATTCTCACTTGTTGCTGCTGATGCGGCGGAAAGACGTCGATTATACGGTCGATCGTCTGAGATGCGTCGGGAGTGTGAAGCGTTCCAAAGACAAGATGTCCCGTCTCAGCCGCCGTAACGGCTGCGGATACAGTCTCAAGATCCCTCATCTCTCCGATGAGTATCACGTCGGGATCCTGCCTCAGCGCTCTCCTCAAGGCTTCGGAGAAGCTGCTTGTGTCGCTGCCGATCTCTCGTTGGTGAATTACCGACCTTTCCGAAAAATACATGTATTCTATCGGATCTTCAATGGTAATGATATGACAGTGCCGCGTCATGTTTATCTGTTGTATTATCGCCGCCAAAGTCGTGGATTTACCTGAACCGGTCGGCCCGGTAACCAGGAAAAGACCCCTCATGCGGTTGGCGATATCCTCCACGGCGGGAGATAGCATAAGCTGTTTGGTGGTTCGTATGTTGGATGTGATCACGCGCAATGCGGTACACAGGTTACCTCGCTCGAACGCGCAGTTGCCTCTGAATCTGGAGCTCAATTCGTCGGAGGCATGGAAGGTGAAACTGAAATCCAGCTCCTTATCCGTTTGCAGCGATTCTATCTGAGCCGGGGATAAGATGGCGGAGATCATTTCCAAATGCTCGGACGCTGTGATTGGCTCACCGACGAAGTTGAGCTGCCCGTCCAATCTTATAGCGGCGGGAATTCCAACGCTCAAATGAAGGTCGCTGCCTTTTCTTTTCAGCGTTTCGGCAAGTAAAATCTGAATAGGGTAAGCCATGACGGATAACCCTTTACTCGCTTTGGACGCTCAAAGCTAACATTTCTTCCACCGAAGTCACGCCAATCATGACGTTTCGTAATGCGCTCTGAACAAGAAGATGCATCCCGTTTTCCATCGCTGCCTGGCGAATTATGGGAACAGGAGCGTTTGTATTTATTAGCTCCTTGATTCTTTCGTTGACTTCCATTATCTCCACGACCGCGACACGGCCCTTGTATCCGGTGCCGCGGCAGTCGTCGCAGCCGACGGCTTCGTATACCTGCATCCCCGGCTGGAGACCGTGAGCATACGCGATTTGATCGGGCAAAGGATATTCAGCCTTGCACCTCGGGCACAACCTGCGAAGAAGCCTTTGAGCCACTACCGTAAGCAACGATGTTGAGATGAGATATGAAGGAATGTTCATATCGAGAAGCCTGATTATAGAACTGGGCGCGTCGTTGGTGTGAAGGGTCGAAAGGACTAAGTGCCCGGTGAGAGCCGCGCGTATTGCAAGCTCGGCGGTTGGATGGTCTCGAATCTCTCCCACCATTATCGTGTCAGGGTCTTGCCTCAGCATTGAGCGAAGCGCTTCGGTAAACGTCATACCGACCTTTTCGTTCACTTGCACCTGATTAATTCCAACCATTGTATATTCGACCGGGTCTTCGACCGTTATAACGTTTTCGTCCGGTTGGTTCAAGATTTCCAGAAGCGAATAAAGCGTGGTTGATTTTCCGGAACCCGTCGGTCCCGTTACAAGGAATATTCCGTGAGGAGCCGCGATATTCCGGTGCAAAACCTCAATGTCGTCCTCGAAAAGACCCAGATTGGTGAGTCCTACCTTCGAAGCGCTCTGATCGAGAAGTCTCATTACAACCTTTTCCCCGTAAATTGTCGGTAGAGTGTTAACACGGAGGTCTATGCGCTTATCCAGGACTTTCACTATTATGCGTCCGTCTTGTGGTTTTCGACGCTCCGATATATCCATTCCGGCAATTATCTTGAGCCTGGATATGACCGCGGGGTGAAGCGACGCCGGGAATTCAATGTAATCGTAAAGCGATCCGTCGAGTCGGTATCGTACCTTGGAAACTTTTTCGTAAGCTTCAAGATGGATATCTGATATCTGATCTTTAACCGCCTGTTCAAGAATGTTGCTCACCAGCCTGACGACCGGGGCGTCATCCGCCGAAACTCCGGCGACGTCCTGCGTCAGGCCCGCCGCGGTGATAGACGACGAAAATTCCACCGAGGACGCCTCGAATTCATCGATAGCCGATTTTAGCGTTCCCTGGACTTTGTAAAAGTTCATCAGGGCGCGCCTGACATCGGATGTTGTCGCAACGTTGATGTCAAATTCGGTGTTCGTTATCATTCGTAGTTCGTCAACCGCAATTACATTCAGCGGATCCGACATAGCAATCGCAATCTTTCCATTATCCAGTATGGCGAGCGGAACTATTTCGAGTCTCTGGGCAATAGCTTCGGGAATTATCCTGATTGCTTCCGGGGACGGTTTGTATTTAGCGAGGGATATCAGCGGCAGTTTTAGCTGCCTGCTGAGGGCGTCCGCTAATTGGCGCTCGGAGAGCCAACCGTTTTTGAGCAACACTTCTCCAAGCCGCATCCTGGAGATTTTTTGTTCCTCCAACGCGGCGTCCAGAGTATTTTGCGCTATTGCTCCAGCGTCTAACAACAAGTCGCCGAGTTTTAAATGTCTCCAGTCCTGGCTCATTGACTTCACTCCGTTCATTTGGGGTATAAAGCGCGAAAACCAACTTACATTATAGCTTATCAACGAGTTTACACGCAATATGTACAAACGCCGCCGTCTGTAGTTATAAATAAGCGGACGCTATTGCATAATCATCTCTTATTGAGTAGTATACATTGCATGACGTATATAAACGGCTGCGAAGGATTCGTAGTTTTTTTGCGCGCCGCCTTGGCGTAACGCGCTTAAAATTATGCCTTTGAGCCATTATCGGATAAGGAGGACTGACAATGGGAGAGCATTTCGCGGAAAAAGATATGGCCAAACTCGATGAGGTTTTGGCCGATCTGGGAAGTCGGAAGGGAACGTTGATTCCAATACTCCAGAAAGCCCAGGATATCTTCGGTTATCTGCCGAGGGAAGTACTGATATACATCGGCGAGAAGATAAAGATCCCTTTGAGCAAGATATATGGAGTGGTTTCTTTTTACGCTCAATTTCATCTGAACCCGCGAGGCCGCAACATAGTGCGTTCATGTCAGGGGACGGCGTGTCATGTGAGAGGCTCGAAATCGACGTTGAACGAGCTGAGAAAGCAGCTCGTACTGGGAGAAGACGAGGCCACGACGAAGGATCTGAGATTTACTCTTGAGTCGGTCGCTTGCATTGGATGTTGCGGTCTGGCGCCGGTCATCATGATAAATGACGATACTCACGGACGCCTCACGGACGACATGATAAAGGGCATTCTTGAGCATTACAATTAGGAATTTGAGATAGGAGGGTACCAAATGGCGATAAAAAATCTTGATGATCTGCGTAAAATAAAAGAAAACGCCCAAAAGGCCGCCGAGGCGCGTCGGGAAAGCGCCCAGATCATTGTCGGAATGGGCACTTGCGGCATAGCCGCGGGGGCGCGGAATATCATGACCGCGATACAGGACGAGATTTCAAAACGCGGAATTGAGAATGTGTCCGTCGTACAGACAGGATGCATCGGAATGTGTCAGATGGAGCCGCTCATGGATATTGTGCGCCCGAATGAGCCTCGCGTCACTTACGGACATGTGAAACCGGAGGACGTGCCCAGAATAATTTCCGATCATCTGGTCAACGGGCGTATCGTCGGCGACCTGGTCGTCGCCAAAATCTGAGGAGGAATGTCACAATGGAGAAGCTCGCGAGAGCCCACGTTCTTTGTTGCGGCGGGACCGAATGCTCGTCCAAAGGAGCGAAAGAAATTATCCCGGCAATGCGGGAAAAACTAAAAGCACAGGGCTTGGACACGGAAATAAAGGTTGTTGAGAGCGGATGTCAGGAGCTATGTAAAATGGGCCCCGTCGTAGTTGTCTACCCGGAAGGAGTTACTTATATCAAGGTAAAGCTTTCGGATGTGGACGAAATAGTTGAAAGCCACCTCAAAAAGGGCCGCGTAGTCGAAAGATTGCTCTTCAAGGACGCCGGGACATTCGACAGTATTCCCAATTATAACGAGCTCCCGTTCTATAAAAAACAGAAGCGCTATGCGCTCGTCAACTGCGGTTTTATCAATCCTGAATCTTTGGAGGAATACATAGGCGCGGACGGCTATGAGGGACTTGGCAAAGCGCTCTCGATGAAACCGGAGGAAGTCATTGAGGAAGTAAAAAAATCCGGCCTGCGAGGCAGAGGCGGCGGCGGATTTCCAACCGGCACAAAGTGGCAGTTCACCAGAAACTCCGTCAGCGACAAGAAATATGTCATCTGTAACGCCGACGAAGGCGATCCCGGCGCGTTCATGGATCGCTCCATTCTCGAAGGCGACCCGCACAAACTCCTCGAAGGAATGATAATTTGCGGATACGCGGTCGGCGCCGACGAGGGCTATATATATTGCAGGGCGGAGTACCCGCTCGCGATAAAACGCCTTGAAGGAGCAATCAAACAGGCGACGGAAGTTGGTTTGCTGGGAGAGGATATATTCGGCAAAGGTTTTAATTTCACGATACATATAAAGGAAGGGGCCGGCGCTTTTGTCTGCGGCGAAGAGACGGCTCTGATGGCTTCCATCGAAGGCCGCCGCGGAATGCCGCGCCCGCGTCCTCCTTTTCCGGCAAGCTCCGGATTGTGGGGTAAGCCGAGCAACATAAACAATGTCGAAACATTCGCAAACATTCCGACGATTATGCGCGAAGGGGGCGACGCGTTTGCCTCGCAGGGCACCGAGACCAGCAAAGGGGCCAAGGTTTTCGCGCTCGCGGGAAAGATCACCAACACCGGCCTCGCCGAAGTGCCGATGGGCATCACAATGCGCGAGATTATCTTCGAAATTGGCGGCGGGATTCCGGACGGCAAAAAATTCAAAGCCGTGCAGATAGGCGGTCCTTCGGGCGGGTGTCTGCCGGATAAGCTGCTCGATCTCGCGATCGATTATGAGTCGCTCACCAAGGCGGGCGCTATGATGGGATCCGGCGGTCTGGTGGTAATGGACGAGACGACCTGTATGGTTGATATCGCGCGTTATTTCCTCAAATTCACTCAGGACGAATCCTGCGGAAAATGCACGCCTTGCCGTGAGGGAACAAAACGGATGCTCGAAATCTTAAATCGCATCTGCGACGGCGAAGGCTCCGAAGAAGATATTCCTCTGCTTGAATCCCTGGCAAAATCGATCAAGACAGGTTCGTTGTGCGCGCTCGGGCAAACAGCGCCCAATCCGGTTCTTTCGACGCTCAATTTCTTCCGCCACGAGTACGAGGGGCACATCGTGGATCACAAATGCGTGGCGGGAGTTTGTACCGCTTTACTCGGATTTTCCATCAATGAACTCTGCAAGGGATGCGGGCTTTGCAAAAAAGTCTGCCCGGTTGACGCGATTTCCGGCGAGACAAAAGCGTTGCACGTGATTGATCCCGAAAAGTGCATCAAGTGCGGCGCATGTGTGGACAAGTGTCCGTTCAAGGCGATCGACAAGGGTTAATCGGGGGGAGGAGAAATTAAATGTCCAGCGTTACAGAAACGACCATTAAAATGACAATAGACGGGCAGGAAGTCACCGCGCCCAAAAGCTATACGATATTGAGGGCGGCAAAGCTCGCCGGGCTCCATATCCCGCACCTCTGCTACCATCCCGAACTCTCCAGCGAGGGTAACTGCCGCGTGTGCCTCGTCGCGATTGAAGGCGGGCGCTCGCTCGTAGCGAGCTGCGTGTATCCGGTCTCGGAGGGAATGAAGGTCTACACGAATACTCCCGAGGTGAGGGAAACCCGCAAGACGGTTGTCGAACTGCTGCTCGCGAATCACCCCGAGGATTGCCTTTTCTGCGTCAAGAATCAGAATTGCGAACTGCAGCAGATTGCGGCCGACCTCGGAGTAAGGCAGGTACG
>Ga0099364_10002901_pt1 | contig 27089 bp, 22 predicted proteins | sample TergutTh196P3_FD_73070 | JGI IMG/M metagenome (GOLD analysis project Ga0099364, IMG submission 73070) | Microcerotermes parvus P3 segment gut microbial communities from Pointe-Noire, Republic of the Congo - Th196 P3 | ecosystem: Host-associated > Arthropoda: Insects > Digestive system > Gut ... | reverse complement strand
AACAACTCAAGGAAGCCGTACATCCGAACCTCATAGACTGCGTGTACAGCTTCGGCGTCCGGCAGATGGAGAGCCGGTCCCGCGCCGAAAACCGTGACGAGATGGAGGTATACAGCAGACATAAACCTCAGAAATTCGCCTTTGACGACCACGAAAACCGCCGAAGCTTTGAACTGTGCTACGCCGCGAACCCTATGGGCCGGATACGCGTCAACCCCATAGCGCGCGGCTGGAGCGACGCGGATGTGTGGGATTTCATTCGTGACCGCGGGCTCGAATACTGCTCCCTCTACGATGAAGGCTTTACCCGCCTCGGCTGTGTTGGATGCCCGATGGCGGGTAAAAAACGTGTGCGGGAATTCGAGCGGTGGCCGGGGATGGAGCAAATTTGGCGGCGGGGCTTCGTGCTTATGTGGGAAGAACGCCTCCGGCGAAAGGAGGCGGGAAAAGAGTACGCAATAGATTTCTCCTCGGTGGGCGAGTGGTGGGATTGGTGGATGGAGCTTACCCCGAGGCGGGAAGAACAACTGGCCGGACAGCTTGAACTGGACATGGGTTAACATTAAAACGAAAGGAATGCTGTTATTGTACCTAACAGACCTCATCACCGCGACGGATAATTCCCACAGCTGCATGGTCGGTAAAATCAGCGGCCTACTGGCAACATACGCCGGGTACGCCCCGGAGGAAGCGGCGCTCATCGGGCAGGCGGCGCGCTTTCATGACGCGGGCAAAATAGACATTGCGCCTGAGATTTTAGGCACGCCGGGCCCGCTGACTACAGAAGAATTTGTGTTGGTAAAGGCCCACACACGGCTCGGCGCAGACAGGATTGCAGCCGCCATACTCCTCGCCCACGCGGATGAAGTGGCGGCGCTGTATACTAAAGATTCGGAGGAATGAGTATGAAAACCGAAACACTGCAAGTAAAATATGACGCCGAAAAGCTCTCAGCCCTGCGGCTTTACATGAAAAAATCGGGGGCTGATTTGGACGGCGAACTTGCAAAATCCATCGAGAAGCTGTATGAAAAGCACGTACCGAAAGACGTCCGTGAGCTTTTCGAGATGCGCCGCCAAGACCGGGCCGACAACCCCCAAAGGCCGCCGCGCACAAGGCCGCAGGCAGACCGAAACGTCAATAACCCTGACGGTTAGCAGGGATAGCGCGTGTGCCGCCCGTGTCGCGCCCTGTGCGGCGTTTTGGGGGCGGGGTAGGCACAGCGATACCCCTTACCCCATCCCCCGCCGTTTTGAGGCGTTTGTGCCCGAATGTAAAAAAGGCTTTCACCATGCGGCTGTGAGCTTTTTGCAGGGTCGAAAAGAGAGCGGGTTAAAGGAGCGGGGTCAAGGGCATCCCCCGCTCCGCTCACATCGCCCCGCAACGCGGGTCGGGGAACGGTTCAGACCGGGGTCGGAATTGGGCTGGCGGTGTTGTGTCAGCGGTCGGAATAGGGGGAATATCGCGGAATGAAAGGCTTTTTCGGCGGGGTTGCGGCCGAAGTCACAGAAAAACCAGTAGAAAGGCAGGGGATTTTATGCCCGAAGAAAACAAAAAGAAATTCGCGCTGTGGATACATCCCGATACACAGTCGCTTGTGAATAAGCTGTATAGCGGCGATAACTGTAAATCGCGCTCGGAGTTTATAGAAAAGGCGGTACGGTTTTATTGCGGATACCTATCTGCGCAGGATGCTTTGGATATCCTGCCGCGCGCAATTACCGCTGCGGTGTCAGGCGCGGTGCAATCGTCCGAAAACCGCATGGCGCGGTTGATGTTCAAGCTGGCGGTGGAGATGTCAATGATGATGAACGTGGTCGCGGCGGGTGCGGATGTGGACGATACCAGCCTCTCGCGTCTACGTGGCAAGTGTGTTGACGATGTAAAAAAATCCATCGGCGCCGTCAACTTTGATGACGTGCTGAAGTTCCAGCGCGGCGGGTAACGATGCCGCGGATTATTGTAAAATGCCGCTATATCAAGGGCGCACCATCGCACCGCGCCAACCTTGTTGACTACATCGCAACGCGGGATGGTGTAGATGTAAAAATCGGCGGCGCGAATCGTCCCGCTACACACAGCCAAGAGAATTTAATTGCGGAGCTCCTGCGCGCCGCTCCCGACACGCGGGATTCTTTTGAGTATGAAGATTATGCTGCAAACCTGACCGTCAAATCCGCCTCCGAGTTTATAACGCAGGCGCTGGAGCAGAACGCCGACCGCTTTACGGATCGCGAGATGTTCCTCGATTACATCGCTAACCGCCCGCGCGTGCAGAAGTTGGGTGCGCATGGTTTATTCAGCGACAGCGATGCGCCGGTTAATCTGGCGGAGGTGCAGCGGGAGGTGGCGGAGCATCCGGGGAATATCTGGACAAACGATGCGACCCGAATTGCGGTGTAAAACCCTTGTAGTAGAGTGGACACCACCGCAAACCTGATAAATAGCAAGGAAAGGAGAAATAAATAAGACTATCAGGTGTTGATACGACTGGAGGCGGCATGGGAGCCAAATATCTCATGTATCCGACCTCGACTAATACTCCTGCATGGCGTTTGGCAACAGACGTTAGCGAAGCATAGGTGAAGACGGGGACACTGCCGGTGACGGCACACCTCGGGTTCCGCTGTATATGGATAGAAATTCCTTTACTTGTACGCCTCGTAATCCAGCAATGGCCTACTCTGAAATTGGAGGGGCTATACGAATAGGCTTACCTCACGCGATATCGTTTGGTCGTCATGGGGGATGGCGTTATGGCCGCCATAGAGTACGTGAAAAACGTACCGGAAGAAACCCAAGCCTACGGGGTAAAGAGGAGTCCTAAGTACAGCATTAAGGCAGTCATATTGATATGGGTGAACTGCCCGACACAGTAGAGTTACAGCTTTATTGTGTAGTAATCGGGGACTATCCGCACCGAAAGGGTAGGATAAGAAAGATTATGAACGGGTAGTCAGCGGGGCCATAGTAGTGATGATACCCTATCAAGAAATGGGGAGTAGCGAAGGGCCTTAGTCTTGCTTTGAATGGTAAAACAATCATTTCCAATTCGCCGCGTTAGACGCAAGAGATTAATCGTTACGGAAATGAGGCGTACCAACCTATGAACAATAATTTTGAGCACCAATAATATTTACTATGTGGATATGGAACAGCGGTTTAACGATTTTCGTGATTGTAAAATTGACATGCGAACGCTTCACAGCATGGTCTATGACACAAATAATGTTGCGCTCGCTGTTCGTCAGTTAAGTAAAAGCCCCGGACGGATGGCGTTAGGGCCGGACGGCTCTAATTTCAAGACACTAGAAAATTATTCCGTCATGGAACTTGCGGAAATCGTAAAAGGCCGTCTCCTGCACAAAAAGATGGAATATGTCCGGCGGACATATATCCCTAAAGGTAATACCGGCAAAATGCGTCCGCTCGGTATATGCTCCATCTGGGACAAGCTGGTCGAAAAGTGCATTCAGCTTGTAGTAGAACCCTATTGCGAAACAAAATTCGTCGAAAGTTCTTTCGGATTCCGTGAACAGGTCAGTCAGCATAACGCGCTCGCCATGGTGAAAAATCACTGTCAGTCAAAGCCATACGTGCTGTCGATTGACCTGAAAGATTACTTTGGAACAATAAACCCGGATATCACCTATCGGGAGTTATGGCACATCGGCATAAAAGACAAAGTAATTCTCAACTACATTTATCGGTTTATCAAAAAGGGATACTATGAGGATTCCTGCAAAGTGGAAAACCCTATCGGCTCTCCCCAAGGTTCAATTTTAGGTCCATTAATATCGAACGTGTATCTACATCGTTTTGATGTGTGGCTCCGTGACCAAGGCGACCGCTGGCATGATAAATCGGTGGCAAAATTTCATTCTCACCATAAACTTAGGAATCTTGAGCGAACAAACCTAAAGATTGGCGTACATGTGCGTTATGCCGACGACATTCTTGTGTTATGCAAAGACTTAGGGGACGCTGTTCGATTCAGATACAGCGTCACAAATTATCTTACCCGCAATATGAGACTGGAAATCAACGAGGAAAAGACAAAAATCTATGACCTCACCAAAGAGAAAATGAAATATTTGGGATACGATTTCTATGCCTTCAAGCAACCGACCAAGAATGTGCGACAACAAGGCAAGTACATGGTTGCCAACACACTACCCAAAGCAAGAGAAGACGAAATTGTTAGCAAATGCGGCGAATTGCTGCAAGCAATTAAGGAAAAGACGCGCTTTGAAACCATTCACGATTGGAACGCCTATGTAGTGGGCATCCACAACTACTACAAAGGCATGACGCATTTTAACAAAAATTTTAACAAAATAGATTGGCGAATCAAGAAATTGTTTTATCACACAATGAATAAGAGGGTTAAGTTTGCAGACGAGCAGTCTTATAAAAATAATTTTCACGGAGGACGTTATAGTTCTTGGGGCAAGAACGGCTATTACTGCTTTGAAACCTATCCTGTAATTGAAATACACTGGGCGAATTGGGACAATAAGTTGATTTGCCACTTCAAAGGCAAAGTCAACCGAAAAAATCCCTATCATTATGGCGAGAAGAAACACAAGCCCGCGTTTCTTTGGAGGACATTGGCTATCTTGTCAATACCTCTAAATATATCAAAAACAGCAGATTAGCCATGTTCAGAATCAGCAAATACAGTTCCGTTAAAGGTATCAGTTATTTATCCGGCGAACCTGTCCCTGTTACGGAATATCATTGCCATCATATCAAACCTGTTGAAAAGGGTGGTACTCATGATTTTGATAACCTTTGCGTTTTATCAGAGACGGAACACAGGATTCTGCACAGCAACACTCCAGAACAATTATACTCCATGTTTCCCAAAAAGACAAAGCGGATAAAGGCTCTTGTCGATGCTTTGTAAGAATGATGCTTATCGTAAATATATTCTTAATTCATTGAACGCGGGATACCACGGAAAGAGGTGTCCCGGAACAAAGTAAGATGGAGCGCCGGATGCGTCGAAAGGCGCCTGTCCGGTGTGGGTCGGGGGAAAAGGCCGAGGTGATTTCATCGGAGCCTTACCTATCGACATTGGTCAGCCTGCGGCGCGAGGACGCTTCCCGGCTCGGCTACGACAACGCCGCGGCATGGCAGGCGCTCATGCGCGAGAAGCAATATGATATTGCCGAACACATGAAAATCCAAAAGGACAACCTCCGATGGTACGCCGCCTACCATGACGAGGGCGCGCATCCCCACATCCACTTCATCGCCTACTCCACCGATCCCGGCGAAGCGTACCTGACGAAGAAAGGCATCGACGGAATCCGCTCCTGTTTGGCGCGTGAGATTTTCCGGCAGGATTTACAGCAAATCTATTCCGAGCAGACAGTGCGGCGTGATGTGCTGAACCGCGAGAGCCTCGCTGTCATGCAGGAAATGTGTGAGCAAATGAAAAATGGAGTCTGTGATAATCCACGCATCACAGAGCAACTGCAACTGCTGTCAGACAGGCTGTCCAAAACAGGCGGCAAAAAAGTATACGGCTACCTCAAGGCTGACGTCAAATCAATCGTGGACAGCATCGTGGACGAACTCGCCAAAGACACGCGGGTGGCAAAATGCTACGAAGCGTGGTACGAGATGCGAAACCAGATGTTGCAAACTTATGCCGATAAGCCGCCAGAGCCGCTCCCACTCTCACAGCAAAAGGAATTTAAACAGATAAAAAACATGGTGATAGAGGAAGCCATGCGGCCGAACAGTTATGACTTCCAGCCCATCCAGAATGACGAGCCGGATTATATGATGCCCGAACCGGCGCCTGTGTTTATTGACGCGGATGTGTCCGGGGATGTGCCGGTGTCTATGGAAACGGATATGCCCGAGCCTGTGTTCGAGGATTCAGATATGCCCGACCATGAGCCGGAGTTTTTGGATGAGCCGGAATTTAATCCAGTGTCCCGCGTGGAGTGGAGCGACCAGTACAAACTGGCGCGCAATTTCCTGTTCGGCGCCAAGACCGAGGCCCCCGATTTTGACGCGGCGCATGAATTGCTGCTTATGGAAGCTGAGAGCAGCAACGCTCTGGCCATGCACGACCTCGGCAGGATGTACGCTGACGGTCTCGGCAGGGATGCCGACACCAATGCCGCACGCGATTGGTATGCGAAGGCACTCGCTGGATTTATAGAGGTTGAAAGCGTAACGCCAAAGCCATATATCCAGTACCGCATCGGTAAAATGTACGCGGCGGGGCTTGGTACGGAGCAGGACTACGGACAAGCCGCGTCTTGGTTTGCACAGGCGGTTGAAAAGAATCACAAGTACGCGCAATATTCCCTCGGAAGCCTTTACTACCATGGGCAAGGCGTGGAGCAGGATTATATCCGCGCATTTGATTTATACGAAAAATCCGCAAGCCAAGGCAACGCATATGCCAGTTATGAACTTGCAAAGATGCTGCGGGATGGTATCGGCTGTGAGCAGGATATCGCGCAGGCCGGTCTGCACTTCGAGGAAGCCTTTGACGGCTTCAAAAGCATGGAGGCCGACCGCAGCGATGACAAACTCCAATATCGCCTCGGGCAGATGCTCCGTGATGGCGTGGGCATCAAGCAGGACATGGGGCAGGCGCAACAATATTTTGAAGCGTCCGCGCGGCTTGGCAATCCGCACGCGCAGTATGCCTTGGCGAAAATCATAATAGAAACCGGCGCCACGGAAAAAATCCCCGAGGCGGTCGAATGGCTCACTAAATCAGCGGATGGCGGCAATCAATTCGCGCAATATGCTCTCGCCAAGCTGTATCGCGACTGTGAACACGTGGAAAAAAATATCCCGAGGGCGGCGGAACTGCTAATACGTTCGGCGGAGCAGGATAACCAATATGCCCAATACGGACTTGGTAAACTATTGCTGGCCGGAGAGGATGTGCCAAAAGACGCCCCCGCCGCTGTGCGATGGCTACATAGATCGGCAGAACAAAACAATGAGTTTGCACAATACACGCTCGGCAGGCTGTACCTAGAAGGCGAGGACATCGGGAAAGATGTGCAGGCCGCTGTGCAATGGCTGACCAAATCAACGGAGAGTGGAAACCAATTCGCGCAGTACCAACTTGGAAAGCTGTATCTGCTAGGCCGCGACGTCGAGCGCGACCGCGACCAAGCGGTTTATTGGTTCACGCTTTCCGCAGAACAAGGAAACGAATACGCTCAGTTTTTTCTTGACCACATGGACGATTGGCAAAACGCCGCCGCAGAGCAAGCGGCGGCGCGGCTTTTCCGCACACTGGCAAGGCAGTTCGAACAGCAACAACAGAACTTCACAACCCAGGCGAACCATATCGACCGCAAACGGATGCGGGAGCTTCGTGAGAAACGTATTGCGCAGGGCCATGCGCGGGATGAGCAGATACAGAATTATTGATTCTGTTCAATAAAAGCCGCAAGCTGTTGTTTGCTGAGTCCGACGTCCTCTACGCATTTTAAAAACTGCTCGTTCATGCGGCAGGATGGCACTGCTAAAAAGCTATATGTTTCCCATGCAAGCCGGTTATTTTCTAAAAGCTCGTCAAGGTACGCGCCGCTTGCTAAAGAATCGTAAAACGCATCTGTATCCAGCAGACCGTCAACATACCTTGACAGCACGCACAAATCCTCAATGTCGGCACAGTCGGTCAGCGCGGCTCTGTACATGATTGCATGGTATTCCATCAAATCAGCGCCTTGCTCCCACGCGAAATACATCCCCCTGGCACACAGATCGCTGTGCCGACCGTAGCGGTCGGGGCGCGGGTGCGCTTCGCATGGGCGCCACTCAACCTCTATACCCGGATATTGCGGCAGTAATTCCAAAAGAATTTTGTGCCCGCGCAGGCAGTACGGGCAGGCGTAATCAAAAAACACTTCCAACTTTGGCATAACCATCCCCCTCGTTTACGTTATTATACCACACCTCTTCGAAAGGAGAAAAGCCCATGCCATACATACATTTTACAGACGAGCAGAAACAGCGCGCCAACTCCGTAGACCTCGTGGACTTCCTGCACTCCCAGGGCGAGGAAATCACGCGCTCGGGCCACGACTACCGCTGGGCGCGGCATGACAGCGTGACGCTGCGCGGCAATCGCTGGTATCAACACAGCGCCAGCAAAGGCGGCCTTGCAATTGATTTTGTCCGCAAGTTTTATGACCTTAATTTCCCCGACGCCGTGACGAAGCTTCTGAGCGGCGAACAAGGCGCGGGATTCGTGGAGGCTGATATGAAACCGCCTCCCCCGTTCAAATCGTTCAAGCTGCCGGAAGCGCACACTGATATGCGGCGCGTGTTTGCGTATCTCACCAAAAGCCGTTGTATCGACCGCGAGGTAATCCGGCACTTCGCAAAGGCCGGTACACTGTTCGAGGACGCCAAATATCACAATGCCGTGTTTGTCGGCATGGATGAAAACGGCGTCCCGCGTCACGCCCACAAGCGCAGTACATACACCCTCGGCGACAGCTTTCGCGGCAATGTGGAGGGCAGCGATGCGAAATGCAGTTTCCACCATCGGGGCGAAAGCCAGCGGCTCTATGTGTACGAGGCCCCGGTGGATATGATGTCGTTTCTGACAATGCACCCGGATAAGTGGCAGAAGCACAGCCACATCGCCCTGTGCGGCGTGTCGCCGCAGGCCATGACGTGGATACTGGAACAAAACCCGCAAATCAATGAGGTTGCGCTCTGTTTGGACAATGACGCGGCAGGCCATACCGCCGCCGGGCGGTTCACCGAAATATTACAGCAGGCAGGATACGAAAATGTATCCTGCCTGTTTCCCGATTATAAGGATTGGAATGCCGAATTGGTACAAAGCCGATGCCAAGACGAGCCGGAGATGGAAGAAGAAATGGCGATGGTCATGCAATAATTAAGAAGGAGGCCAGCCCATGCAAAATCTCCCCCTAATCCTCCTCTGCGGCGGCATGATGATATTACTTGCCGCCGCGTCGTTTTTCTCAAAGAACTACTCCCTCAACCGTATCAAGAGCAAGACTGTCGGCGACGGCCAGCACGGAACCGCGCGGTGGGCCACACAGCGGGAAATATGGCAGACCTTCCTGCACATCCCGTTCGCGCCGGTGTTGTGGCGCAAAAAACAGAATCTGCCCACGGCGGAGCAACAGGGCCTCGTGGTCGGCTGTAATAAGACAAGAAAGAAAGTAACCGCGCTGGTGGATACCGGCGACGTCCACTGCGTCATGATTGGTGCGGCAGGCGTGGGAAAAACCGCCTACTTCCTGTACCCGAACATCGAATACGCCTGCGCCAGCGGGATGAGCATCCTCGTGACCGACACGAAAGGCGATATTTTTCGCAACTACGCAGGCGTTGCCTCGAATCATTATGGCTACGATGTGTCGGTGCTGGATTTACGCAATCCCATGCGCTCGGGCGGTTTTAATATGCTGTACCTCGTCAACCGATATATGGATGAATACCTCAAGGATACCAAACACGTAGCCACTCGCGCAAAAGCGGAACGCTATGCCAAAATCACAGCCAAGACAATCATCTTCTCCGAGGGGGAAGATTCCAGTTCCTATGGGCAAAACAGCTTCTTTTATGACGCTGCGGAGGGGCTCCTCACCGCAGCGATTTTGCTGATAGCGGAATTCTGCCCGCCGGAGCAACGGCACATCGTATCCGTGTTCAAGATCACGCAGGAACTGCTGGAGCCGGTAGAAAAGGGCAGGCCAAATAAATTCCAGCAATTAATGATGCTCCTGCCGCCAGAGCACAAAGCAAAGTGGTTTGCGGGGGCGGCACTTAACAGCGCGGGACAGGCTATGCAATCCGTACTGTCAACCGTGATGGCGCGACTCAATTCTTTTCTGGATTCCGAACTCGAAAGCATCCTGTGCTTTGAAACGGATATTGACGCCGAGAAATTCTGCACCCGCAAGAGCGCCGTCTTCCTCGTCATGCCGGAGGAATTTAATACGCGGTATTTCCTCATCAGCCTAATCGTTCAGCAATTGTACCGCGAAATCCTATCCGTAGCCGATGAACACGGCGGCAAGCTGCCGAACCGCGTGATGATGTACCTAGACGAGTTCGGCACCATCCCTAAAATTGATTCTGCGGAGATGATGTTCTCAGCAAGCCGCTCCAGACGGGTTAGCATGGTTCCAATCATCCAAAGCCTTGCGCAACTCGAGAAAAACTACGGCAGGGATGGCGCCGCGATCATTCTTGACAATTGCCAGGACACCGTATTCGGTGGCTTCGCGCCCAACTCCGAAACGGCGGAAACCCTGTCCAAGAGCCTGGGCACCCAAACCGTGATGAGCGGCTATATCAGCACCGGCAAGAACAACCAGAGCCAATCATTGCAGATGATGAGTAGGCCGCTTATGAGCGGCGATGAGTTAAAGGCGCTCCCGAAAGGCAGCTTCATCGTTACAAAAACCGGTGAGCATCCAATGAAAACGAAGCTGGAGTTATTCTTCAAGTGGGGTATTACTTTTGACGCGCCGTATGAAATTAAAGAAAAATCCGCACGCGAGGTCAAATACGCAAACGCCAACGGGCTAAGAGCCGCAATCCTCAAAAAATATCCGCTGCCGATTAGATCAAAGCCGCCATCCGCGCCTAAGAAAGAAGCACAGCCGGAGAACAAGCCGCCTGTGCGGTTGGATTAGCGCATGGGATATTTTAATTCTGTCTACGCCGCCGATCTGCCGCACAGGGCGGTCACGGTGTATATGTATCTCAAGAACCGCGCCGGGAAAGACAAACTATGCTTTCCAGCTATCGGTACCATCGCCGCCGACCTCAAGCTGTCCAGACGGACGGTGGAGCGCGCGCTGGCTGATTTGGAGAAGGCGGGGTTCGTAGTGCGGCATCATAGATTTAGACTCAAGGGCGGAAAAAGTTCAAACTTGTATGTGTTATTGGACGACCCGTAATCTTCTTACAAGAGCTAAATGCGCCATCCGGGCGTCGCATGGTATACGACAGGATGACGCATGTAGCTAAGTATCCCCTGCGATTAAAAATTAAGAACAGAAGATAAAACATACTTATGTCCCGTTAATCTAAACGGATGGCTTGCCCATCCGGGAGGGTTTGGGAGATACCCCTGCTTGCCGGAATAATCGACGCGCATCGATAAAATTTGATTTTTTGATGTTACTCCTTAACAACCTTAATTACAGCCGGCATCATCCGGTCGCTGCCCGGTTTTAGGGTCGCGGCAAGATACAAATCATATTTCGCTTCCAGCGTAAAGGTTTTGTTCCCTTTAAATATAGTCAGTTGTTTCCATCTTGAATCTTGCGTGTATCTGTTGCCGTCTTTTTTATAAGGAATAAATACTGACTCGTTTTTGTTCAAAAATCTAACCGTACTGTCGCTTGAAACATAATAAACGATGCATTTTTGTCTTCCGCCAAATAAATCCAGCGATATGTTTTCTTCTCTTTGGCTGATAACGTCGCTTAAAATAATCTTGCCATAACCGGGTTCTTCAATCGTTACAGGCTTGCCCTTGGCTTCGGTTTTTTTGCCCGCCTCAACCTTAACGTAAATGGTATCTCCCGCCAACATAATCCTGTAAAGCTCAAACTGTTTTTCGGTTTTGAAGTTTTTGCTTCCATTAAGGGAAATCATGGAGAAAGCTTCTGTCTTGTATTTTTTGCTGCTTAATTTGGCGGGGAAAATAATAGTTGTTCTATTTTCACTGCCGGGTACAACTCTTATTCTGCTGTCGGCGGCGACAGAATAAACCTTTGCCGTGACTTTTTTGTCATCAAGAGTGAAGGTTTCTTCTTTTACGCCCAGATATTCAGCAAAAGTAACAGAGGCGCCGTCGTATTTGCCTTCAATTTTGTGAACTTGGCTTTCCGCCGCAAGAGCACCAAACGGGAACGCCGCGAGAGATAACGCCGCTGCCAGGATAACGCTGATAAATCGCATCATAACATGAACACCCTTTCATTAATAAATATTATGCAACATCCAAATCCCTATGTCCCCCAACCCGCTTCAACACCACTTTCGCAAGCAAATACGCGGCGGCAAAAACCACAAAAATCACGGCTAAGAATATCACGGCGACATTCAGCCAGTCCATAACCCCGACGACGCCTTTTTGCACAGGCGGCCGGAACGCGCTCTGGGTCCCGTACCCGATCTCGGAGGTTGTGACGGGCTGGACGAAAAACGAGAAAAAGTCGTTGTTTTGCTGTGTCCCGATCCGCGTATTCGGCAATACCTCTGCAAATCCCCCGATCAGGCCGTTATTGTGGTTTTGCGTTTCGAGGTATGAATTTAATAAGTTTTCGCGCGCTACATCCAACAAATCTGTCGCTTCAGTAGTCGTTGTATGCATATCCTGCCGCAACGTCAACACGTAATCATCGTAGCTTTGATACGTGTCGTATACAAGGTCGCTCCGGGAGTTTAAGGCGTCGTTAATCATCCCCTCGAAGCCGCGGGTATTATCCCTGAACCGCTCGTTAAACCCGTACAGCACGGAAGAATTTTCAGAGATATATCTTTCGGGGGCGTATCCGGAAATCTGCTGCTGCAATTCCATGAGCTGGGTATTTCTTGCGTTGTAAGCTTCTGAAACGCCTGCTTTTGCGGCGTCCTGCGCCGATTCGGTGGAGTCGCGCAGCCCGTTTATTGCCGAACTAAGGGATTCAAACCCTTCCGCGCCGCCGGCTTCAAGCTCTGATGCAAGCCCTGAAAACATTTCGTTTGTTTCTTCAATCAATTCCAGCATCAAATCCGACATAAATTCTCTAAAATATTCGTCGCTTTGATTGCCTTGCAGCGCGACCAAGTCCATGCAAATCGCCAATAGGGATTCGGTCGCCGCTTTTATTAACGGGTCGTCCGGGTCAATCAACGTCCCTGGAGGGTCATCCCAAAACGGTTCTATTGTATCAAATTTCTCTAATGAAAGCTGTTCCGTTTTATTCGTTTTATCCGGCTTCTCCAAAGTCTGTTCTGTTGTATCCGCTTTCTCCAAAGTCTGTTCTGTTGTATCCGCTTTCTCCAAAGTCTGCTCCGTCGTATCCGGCTTCTCCGAAGTCTGCTCTGTTGTACCCGTAATCGCCAGTGACAGCCTTCTTCCGCCGGGCGAATCGGACATAAGCGATTCCGCCAGCGAAACTAATATTTTGCGTATTTCATCTTCATACAAACCGGCGTCGGCTTCCTTTGGCACTTTCGGCATGTTAAGCGCATCCAGTATCGCGTCCGCGTCATGAGAGCGCTCTATAGCCTGGGCTTGCAGTTCAATCAAGTTTTTCAGTCTCGCGACGCGTTCATTGTGTTCGTGTTCCTGCGCCGAAATTGTTTGTTCGAAAAAATCGCCCCCGTGCAGAATATCAAAAGCGTCGATCGCGTTACTGACGCCTTGCGAATCCGCAAACACGGTTTCTGCGTCCGATAATAATTGCCTGTAATCGTCCGACGCGGAATCCATATATTCGCGGTACTTGTCCAAAAGTTCATTCAGGATCGTATCGTTTTCGTTCACATGCCCGCCAAAATCCGGGTGGTCGATATTTGGAATCTCCCTGACTTTTTCTGAAATCTCAAGCCTTGGCACAATTTCAGCCGCCACAAAACTGCGGATTGAATCGGCTTTTTCCTCTCCGTTCTGCAATAATTCCTGCACGGTCATTTGCGCGTCGTGCAGCGCCCCGAACGCGGACGCCGTGTACATAAACGTGATTGTTTCATTGATTTGCCGCTCCAGTTGCATGATTTTAAGAAGCGTTTCAATCGAATCCCGCTGCGACAGGTTTGAGCTTAACTGGTACCGGAACACGGCGCGTTCCGGCCGGACTGCGTTGATTCCGGTTAACTGGCTTGAAAAATCGCCGGGAAAGCTTACAATCGCGGCGTATGTACCGTTCGTAATCCCGTTCCCGGCGGACGCCCGTGACGCCAAGATATACCCGTCGTCGAAGTTATCAATAATTTCAGTCGCGAAATTGATTTGCGACCCGTGATACTCGACGCCCATATCCTGGTTTATGACCGCGATATTTAAGGATTGCGCGGTTGACGCGGCAAGGCTGCCGGTTTCAAAATCCGACTGCATCCGTATCCCCGCGAACACACCGGCAGTCAGCAGCAAAGCGCTCATAACTATTGCCATAAATATTGCAAGCACCCGCGTTAACATTTGAAAATCCCCCTCTTTAGTTAGTTGATAGTTGACAATTGACAGTTGATAGTTGTGGTGTCCGCAAGCGGACGATTTTAAAATTCATCGCGAAGCGATCCCATAACTGTCCATTGTCAACTATCAACTGTCAACTGTTGCTTGCGACTGTCCATTGTCAACTGTTACCTGTTGCTTGCAACTGTCAACTGCATAACGGCTGCTTTTATCGGGACGAACTCGCCGTTTTTATAAAACAGCGCGCTGCCTTTTTTCGGCTTGTATCCCCTGACGCCCGATACATTAAATACGTTTTGCGAACCCGGTTCGCCGAGAATCAGCCCGCTTGTCGATTCCTTGAACAGCTTCGATAATTCATCATACCCTTTCATCCGGGACGAAAGGCTGGTCGCGACATAACAGACGCCGACAGCCAAAGATTCCCGTACAATGGATTCCGCGTTTGGAACTTTCGACGCCTTTAACAGCTCAATGAAATTGTCAAAATCGTCGATTACAACGCAAACTGCCGGTAACGATGCGTAAAACTGGCGCGGCGCAAGATTGTCTTGCGCTTCAAACTGTTCTTTTCTGTTTTGAATCGTTTCATTTATCATACCGAGCATGTCCGCCGTCTTAGCGCCGTCCGCGCAATAAAAAATGCTTTCGTGGCCCCTGAAATCGTGCAAGTCCATCTTTGTTGAATCGGCTATCAATATCTGTTCCGCTGTTTTTTCAAGCGATTTCAGGATTAAGCGCAGCACGTTTGTTTTACCGCTTTCACTTGTTCCTAAAATGAGATGAACAGGCGTTGTAACGCTCAGATACTGCGCTTCAATCTCCTCAAAATCAAGCCCGATTGGCAGAAGCGTATTGTCTGTACTTTTCGCAAAACTAATCAACGTTTCATAATCGAGTGTTTCCGGCATCATCCTGATTCCGTCGGCAGTCTTGCCGCTGTATTTGGTTCCGATTTCCTCGACGAGCGCGCCGACGGTTTTCGCGTACGAAACATCGTCCTCGTAAGGTACCGCCGTGTAAATCTGCATCACGTTCACGTTTGCGTACTTGATAAACGCGCGGCCCGGAACCTCGCCCAGAGAATACGGCGTGCGCCCGATAATCGCCGTCGTGTCGTTCGCGTCGATGAGATGGTGCGCGAATTTTTGCTTAAAATTGTTGAGCACCACGTATTTAAACGCGTTGCTCCTTGTCGCGGACGCAATGACGTAAATGCCGATTCCGGCGCCGTCGCGTGTAAGCCGCGTCCAGAATTCCTCAAGCTCGTTGCCAAGCTCCCGGATTACGTCGTAATTATCAATGATAATCACAATCGCCGCGAGTTTTTTGCTCGAAACGCTGTTATACATCGTAAAGTTAAGCGCGTTGACGCCCGCAAGCAGAGATTTTCGCTCCTGCATTTCCTCCGTTATGTATTTTACGAGTTTTTCAAGCTTCTGTGCGTCGTCGATCGACATGTAATCGGCTGTATGCGGCAATCCGCGCATTTGCGCAAGGCCCGCGTTGCCGAGGTCGATGATGAAAAACTTGAGCAGTTGCGGCGAATTTTTAAGCGCAAGCGTTAAGATTGCCGTCATTAACGTCGTTGATTTTCCAAACCCGGACGAGCCGAATATCGCAAGGTTTCCGTTCTTTGCAAAGTTGTAAACGAACTCCTCCTGCTTTTGCTGTTCGGGAACGTCAATCATCCCGAGCGGCACGTCCGCGTTCAGCTCCTTAAACACCGCGACGTCGGTGACGGCACCCGCCGCTTTGCTCACGATATGTTTTTCAAGCGGCGGGTGCCACGGCTTTTCGACCGGTTTTAAGCCCATCCCCTGAAAAACCTCGCTTACGTGCGAAACCACCACATCAAGCTGTGTCAGCCGCGATTCTTCCGCGTCGCCGCCGCTTAAATCGTGCCCTAAAACCTGTCGCTGGCCGAGTTTGTTGATGACATATACGCGGTCGTCGTAATCGGCTCCAACCTTGTTTTTCGTGTACGCCGCGCCGCTCCACGCCGACTGGAACAACTCGTAGATTTCGTTGTTGCCGACTTGCAGATACGCGCGGCCCGGTAACGTGATGTTCGCGGCGTCCGGCGTTTTTAAGACCTCGTTGCTGTCGGACGCGTCCTGCACTTTAAGCGCAAGCTTGAATTTACTGTTACTCCAAATCTGGTCGTCAACAACGCCCGTGGGCTTCTGCGTCGCCAAAATCAGGTGGATTCCCAAACTCCGCCCGATCCGCGCGGCGCTTACAAGCTCCGACATGAAATCCGGCTGTTCTTTTTTAAGCTCCGCGAACTCGTCCGATATGAGGAACAAATGCGGCAGCGGGTCTTTCGCTTCGCCGTTTTTAAACAGCTTGTTGTACTGGTTGATATGGTTTACGCCGTGTTCGCTGAACACCTTCTGCCGCCGCGAAAGTTCACTTTTTATCGACGCCATCGCGCGCATACTTTCGCCGCCGTCAAGGTTCGTAATCATCCCCAATAAATGCGGCAAATCCTTAAACAGCCCCGCCATGCCGCCGCCCTTGTAGTCGATTAACAGGAAGCCGACTTCATACGGATGAAAACTCACGGCAAGGGACAGGATATAGCTTTGGATTATTTCGCTTTTTCCCGAGCCGGTCGTACCCGCGACAAGGCCGTGCGGGCCGTGCGCTTTTTCGTGCAGGTTCAAGTCGACGAAATCGTCCTTCGCCCGCACGCCAAGCGGGACTGCGAGACTTTTGTGCGAGTTTCCGGAGGCCCACCGCGACGCCACGTTTAATTCCTCAGGGTTCTGAATCCCGAACATCTCAAAAAACGTGATGCTTTCAGGGATTTGCGTTGATACGCCCTGTACATGCGTGAGTGCTGCGATACTGCGCGACATCGCCTCAAGGTTTACGCCATGCGTTTGCTGCAACGATACGGGAAGGTTTTTTAGAACGCCCTCGTTTAAGGCAAGTACCGCGTTTTCCGCGTCGCCTAGCTGTATGACCGTCCTGATATTTTCAGGCAGGCTTGCCATCATATCGGTGGTGTAGATAACCGAAAACCCGATCCCGCTGTCCTTTTCCTGCAAATACTCCATGATGGAGTGGTTGATTACAAGCTTCGGCTCGTCAATCACGAAAACGTAATGCGGCAGGAACACACTTTCCTTTTTCTGCTCCTCTTTTTTGAGTTTTCGCTGTTTGAAAATTTGCGTTAAGTTTCCGAGAACCTGGTCGCGGACATTTTCGCCGTCGATCACGCCTGTTACGTTGATCGCCTTGATTTTAAAGTGCGGGTACCACGAAAGCCATGAAAATTCGCCGCGGAATTTTGAATCGAACAGGCAGATGATTTCAACGTCGTGGTAGCTTTGGAAAAACGCGATTTGCGTCAAAATCACCATGAGCTGTTCGTGGACGTTTCGTTTTTCCCCGACGATACCGAGGTGCGCTTTCTTTAAGTCAATCACGGTCGGAATCGCGCCGGTACGCGAAAATTCGGCGGCGATTTCTTTTGCCTCCGTTAAAAGCGGGTCTTCCTTCGCCTGGATTTCCTCAGAGCCGCGGGAAACCGTATAGCTGGACGGGTGCGGCGAATTGCCGATACTGACCGTCAAAAAATCGTCGTCGTTTGCGTTGCGCTCATAAATCCGGCTTGAATATCCAAGCGTCATGTCCCTGATTTCTAAAAGCGATGGGTAGTGGTATTTAAGCGAGGCCTCCTGTTCTTTTTGCAGCTTGTAAAGCGTTTTTCGCTGGCGTAACAGGTACGATTCATAGTTTTCCTGCCGCGCTGTTTCCGTTTCTTTCGCGTCCTTTTTTTCCTGAAAATAATTCGTTACAGTCATGACCGTGGACGTCAGCGTCGTCGCGATTCCGATCAGCGCGTACAGCCCGCGCGGGATGAAAATCATCACAACAATCGTCATTACAAGCATGACGAGCGGCGGGACAATCATTTTAACAAGCTGGCCTTTTTGTTTTTCGGGTTTCGCGGGCGGGTCGGTGAGTTTTACCGTATCCGACGGGATTCTCTTGATGATTCTCGGCGAGCGCTTGTATACGGGAAAATCCTCAAACGGTTTCTCCATTTCGCCGAGGTCTTTCAGGCGGATTTCATAAGAATCCATATCGCCGTCAACCACAATATCATGCTCCCGGACGGTGATTGTAAGCCCGCCGGTAAAAATACAGTCGCCGGCTGATAGAGCGGTTGTTTTTTCATCAGCGAGTGTTCCGTTTACATACGCTTCGCCGTGTTCAAGGCGTAATATTTCCGGTTCAATAACGCAAAAAAACGCATGGCCGGTTACAATATCAGCGTAGTCTTTGTTCCCGACATAAATCCGGCCTTGTTTTGGAAAACCGTAGACCCGTTTTTTTCCAAGTAGCCAGTATATGGAGCAGCCGTCGATTTCACACGGGATGTACGGTTGCAGCAGATAATCGTTGATTTTAAGCCCGTCCGTGGTTTTGCGGCAGATGTATTCGCCGGTTCCCGGCGACGGCGGCGTTTGGATGTTCATATGAAAACTGCCGGATGAAACCGGGATTTCATGGTATTTTCCGTTCGATAGGATTAGCAGGCTTTCCATTTACCGGACCTCTTTCATCATTCATCGTGGGCGCTGAGTTGCCGTTTTGCAGGGGCAAAATTCCCTCCCTGGAGGGGTGGTGCGAAGCGCCGGGGTGGTTGTCAGTTGACAGTTATTGTATCGCTTCGCGATGATTTTAAAAAGGATTTCATTCCCCTCCTTGGAGGGGTGGCGTCCAGAGACGGCGGGGTGGTTTTTTGCGGCAGGTTTGATTTTGCCGCCTCGCGGCGACAGGCTTACTGCTGACGTTCGCCTTGCCGCTGCCGCGGCGGGGCGTTACTTTGCTTCGCGGCAAAGTAACCAAAACGCGCAAGGGGGCCGCGCACTCGAAAACCCGGGGATTTAGCGCGCCCCCTTGACCCCCCGCTGCCAACATTAGCCGTATTTTAACACATTACCGTTAGCGCCCGTTTCCTCGTGCCTGTTTCACTGCAACGCGCGTGTGAGAAAACAGATTACCGTCAGCACCCGTTTCCTCGTGCCTCTTTCACCGCAATGCGCGCGTCAGAGAGCGGATTTAACACTTTAAATCTTTTTCCTTATTCTTTAAATCCGCGACCAGTGTTAAAACTCCGCAGAGTGTCCACCGGACGGAAGCACCGTGCTTATACGCGCGCGGTTTCGGGAACATAAGCCCATAGAGACTCACCGAAAAAAAGCGTTTTGGGTACTTTGCCGCTTTGGGCAAAGTACCGCCCGTCGCGGCAGCGACAAAACCACCCCTTTAAAATCATCGCGAAGCGATTCCATAACTGTCAATTGTCAGCCGTCAACTGTTAACTTGTTCTGCCACTTACCCCAAAGCCTTCTCTTTATCGGCAATCTCCTTTTCTAAAGCGGAGATTTGACGGGCGAGATTAGCTAAAAGGTTCGCTTTTTCTTCGCCGGTTAAAGTCGCGTCGTTTTGAACATGAACCTCTTTGTTTACAAGCGCGTACAAAATCATTTCATCACTGCCGATACGGCGCGCCATATCAATCGCATCGTCAAATTCAAGCCTGCCGGCATATATCCAGTAATACAGGATATTATCTTCCGTCCGCACCGTAATCTCCGATAAAATGATGTCCTTTTGCTGCCTTGACAGGCTTTCGCTGATTACATACGCCCGCGCGAGCTGGTATCTCGTTTCTTTCGGCATCGCGTCGGGGTTGATATTTTTCAGGCTGTCTATCGCGCTGTCGTAATCCTCGCGCAAAAAATAGTGTTCGGAAGCAAGCAGCATCCGCTCAAACGGAAGCACTACGTACCCGATATACGCCGCAAATGCGCCCGACGCCAAAAACAACGCAAGGCAAACAGGCGTAAGCACCCGCAAAAGCTTATGCCGCCTGCGGTCAACAAGAATCTTTTCACGCCGCTGGGCCGTGGATTCCTTTTCGTGCAATTCTTTTAGGATTTCTTCGATCTCCAAAACCGTCTGCGCTTTTATCAGGGGCCGCAGGATTTTTTTCTTTTGGTACAGCCCTTTTCCGCCTTTAAGATAATCGTCGAACTGATACCGGGGATTCAAAAAACATCCACTCAGCGCTTTGTATTCTTCAATAAAATCATGTCGGTTATCTTCGCCGTTTAAATCGCGGGACAGGATTTTTGGCTCCAAATTGCGGTCTATGTACAAATTATCGGGCGATATGCCGAAGCTGTATTCGCCGGAAATTTCTAAAAGCCCCGATATGTTTATCAGCATACGGAGCTTTTCACAGAGTGTAGATTGAATGATTGACGATACCGGTTCCAGCTCGTCGAGATGATAAATAAAGGTTGCGGTTTCATCGTCGTTATCAATTTTTACCGGTACAAAAAACACATTCGGATACGCAAGCCGGTAAAGTTTATCGGAGCCCGCTGTAAGGTCATACAGCTTTACAACTTCCTCAAGCGTTTTTGGGCTTGCGTTTTCGTTTTCGTTCGTTAACAATTTTTCCCCACCCCGTAATGCTTGTATTTTTTAGAGTTTTTCGTTTGTGTGATTGGATTTTTTGTATTTGGTTTGCCGCTTCGCGGCGGGCTATTTTCCACCGTATTGTAGGGACGGGCGCCCTCGACCGTCCGTTGGTTTTTGCCGCTATCGCGGCGGCTAGCTTACTGCTATCGCCAACTTTGTCGCTGCCGCGACGGGCGGCACTTTGCTACGCGGCAAAGGGCCCAAAACGCGCCGGGGAGTCCCCCGGACCCCCGCGCACGCAAGAGGCAGCCTATCCACAATTGCACATCTTTCGTCCGCTATTCGCTTTGCGAAGCTCAAACCTGGCAACGCGAATACAAGCATTAGGTAAATGATTTAAAGATTGTATTCGCTATTATCTATTATCCCTGACCTAAGACGTTGGATTAGTTTAAAAAAACTTCCGTTAGCAAGCAGAAAGCAAGGGGGCGCGGCGCTAACATTAGCTTCACCGCTTCGCGGCGGGATTTTAAATTCATCGCGAAGCGATTCCATAACTGTCAATTGTCAACTGTCAACTTGTTTTGCCGTTCATCTAACGGCAAACAATATATCGCCGTTTTGTATCTCCGCGTCCGCGAACGTGAAATACGCGCTGACAAGCTTATGCTGCAACGCCGATTTATAAAATTGCGGAAGCTTATGCAGGCTTAAATCATAGTTTTCATTTAACGCCCGCGCCGCGTTTTGAATCGGAAGGTTTGTGTCGGCCTGAATGTCATATTCGTTGCCTTTCAAGTTCATTGTTACAGTAATCTGCATGGTTAACTCCGCCTCTTTTTACGTTTGTGCCGACGCTTTGTAAAAATAAATCCCATAAAACACAAGATTAGAATTGCAAATAATACTATTACAGGATTATACCCGCCTGATTCATCCTCCGAAACCGGCCTGTGATACCGGTTCGGGTCAAATCCGGGCGCAAAAAGACCGAGATTCTCAGCCTTTTCCTGAATCCGTTCATTTTCAGACCTTGTATCAACCCCGGTTTCGCCGAATATACTTAAAACGCTCTGCCGCCGCCGTTCTTCCATTAACAGAGCATACTGCCGTTCTATTTCCATGCTTTTTGGCGTGAACAAGTTGATTTCCAGATAATCCGCCGCAGACATATATGTGCTTTGGCGCTCCCTGATTGCCTCAACCCTGATGTTAAGGCCGTTACTATCCGACGCAAACGCAAAAAATGATAAGATTATCAGAGACAGGAAAAATGAAACGAAATACCTCATAATATTTTGAAACCTCATAAATTTGCATAAAAACAAGGACTGCCGCAAAACATCCAACAGCTAAAGATGATAATCTAAGATGTAAAAGTTGGTTGTAGCTTGCAACAGCCCCTGTAGACTTCGCAAAATCAAATATATCTATTATCCGCGAATCGCGCCCGCCATTTGCTGGTCGAGGTCTTCGAAGTTTTGCGCCATTTGCGCCGTTTGCTGCGATAACGTTTCGGTCATCTCCTGACCTTTAACAAAGTGTGGGCGAATGTCCTGATACTGGGACTGAAACGCCTGTGCGGCTTGTCCCTCAAACTCATCCTGTAAACGGGAAATCAGGTTGTCAAGACCGGATATGACGCCTGAGATTTCCTCCGCTTTTTGCCTGTATTCCGCGCTTCTCGCCCGTAGTTCTTCCGGTGTGGTTCTGATTTGTCCTGCCATTTCGCACTCTCCTCTTTCTTCATTGTAGTAGTTGTCGGTTATGGTCGAAAATTGACCGCGAAAGCTAACATTTGTAATGTTACCAAAGCAGAACGGCAATGTCAAGAAGAATCTTCCAGAGAATTCTCCATTTTTTTCAATGAATTATTGTAATTTTTTACAAACTCTATTATACTTATCTTAGAGTATGTTTCAAAATTGGAATGGAGCTGATGAATATGGGGCAAATCCAAATCAACTACGAAGAAGTATACAGGAGAACGGCACAGCTTCGGAACCGTATCAATTATGACTTGCTTTCCCGCATTGAAAACGAATACCGGAACCTTGATTCCGTAATCGACGAGCTTGACGGCGCTACAGCTGCAGCCCTGAAAAAAACAATGGAGGAGAACCGGCAAAAATCCATTGCGGCGGCGGTGCTGGACAAGCTTCTCTCATTTATGGCCAATTCATCACAGCAGGTAGAATTAAACGAACAAATTATGGCCAATACAATTTTATCGGGCACGAATGTGCCAAGCGGAGGTGCGGGATAATGCCATACGGGTTTATTGGCAACGCAGCGAAAAACTATCTTACGTCCGTAAGCGGCGCGTTATCGAAGGCACACGCAGTTCACAGCAAAGATCCGCATGGCGGCGGGGGAAGAGGCGTGCCTGCGCTTCCCCCGCGGAATAATGTTAACGCCCAAAACTCGCCTGAATCCGCAATGAGCGGCGGGTATCCTTTGCGCGTTGGCAACCAAAGCAATATTGTTGTAGACGAAGACATATATATTGAAATCATGCAAAAAATACGGATTACGGATTCGGGGATTGCGGAGGAAATACATAGCATCGCAACCGGGATTGAAGAAATGTGCAATACAATTTACATTGTTCCCGCCACGCTGCCGAAGTATCTGGCGATTGTGGGGAACGTAAAATCTTCGCTTGGAGAATTCCAATCGCTGGCCGGGCAGGCCGGGATGAAAGCGCATGAGTTTTCGGGCAAAATTGCAAGTATTGACGGAGGCGCGAGATGAGCAATGAAAAACCGCAGGAAATCTTAAAACGTGAAACAGGGGAATATATGTACCAAACCGGAGAAAACATTGAAAAAGTGGCGCGCGAAAAACAAAAGATGCTGGAAGCGCTTGAAAACACCCCCGCAGATGATGATTTGAGGCGCGAAACCTTAAAAACAACTATTACGCATTTAGACAAAACGATAGAATTAATTGGATCGGTAAGTCGGCGTGCTTGCGAATTAATAGCTTGGGAGGACGAAAAATCATGACAATCGTATTTAACGCATCGGCAATGGAGCAGCAGCGCGCGCAGGACGAAGCGGCAATGAACGCGCAGGCTTCGGCAATGGAATCGACGAAAGCAACGTATGAAGCGCAGGCGGCGCAGCTTGAATCGGAAGCGTCGTCATTGGAATCGCAGGCGGCGGCGCAGGACGCAATCGCGGCGTCGGCGATGAAAACAGAGTATTACACCGATTCGGAAGGCAAGAGCCGGTCGAGAAGTGTGCCGGATATGGCAAAACGCGCGGCGGCAAGAGCGCAGGCCACGTCGTTGCGGGCGCAAGCCGCAGAAAAGAGGCAACAGGCCGCAGATTTGCGCCAGCAAGCCGCAGCGCTGGCGGCGGCAATTTCCGCGTTAAGAGAAGCGGTTGCGGTAAATAACGCGTATATGCTCCGGTTGATGGAGATTGTGCAGGATACCGACCTTTCGTATGCGCAGATGTTAGCTGAAATTATTGAAGAAACAGCGGCGTTTACCGATAAAATGAACAAGCTTAGGGACAGCTTTAACGACAACTTCCCGCTTAACAGCGGTATGCTTTCCGGGCTTGATAAAATGATGGAGAACAGCTTGGCGGCAGGAGGCCAAATCATGTCGGAGCTGGCAGGCAAAGTGCTGTCATGCGTATATGGCGGCGACCCGATTAACATGGCGACCGGCAATTTCATCTACGATAAAGATGATATAGAAATCCCCGGACGCTTTCCGCTCGTATTCAAACGGTTCTACAACTCAATCGACGAAACGGACGGAATCCTCGGCAAAAACTGGACGCATAACTTTAACATAAAGCTCGTTGACAAAAAAGAAGCCGTGCATATTTCCTTTGACGACGGGCATACCGAAACGTATCATTTGTTTGAGGATGAAATGTATCTCGCGCCGATGGATCATCTGAATTTACTTAGAAAAACAGACGACGGATACATGCTGGCTTTTCCGACAATGGAGCGGTATTTTTTTGACCGTGACGGTAAGCTGACGTCCATACTTGATTTAAACGGGAACCAAACAAGCTTAACGCATAAAAACGGGCTTCTGGAACAGGTTTCCACCGATTGCGGCAGCTTGTTTTTTACATACAACGAAAACCGGAGAATCACGAAAATCATCGACCATACCGGCAGGACTGTAACATACGGATACAGCGGGAATCTTCTCACATCAGCAACGCATCCGTCCGGCGCGGTATTCCGGTATGAATACGGCAATGACGGCAAACTCAGCAATATCATCAACCCTCTTGGGATTACGGTGATACAGAATGAATACGACGAAAATTTCCGCACGGTAAGCCAAAGCTTCGCGGACGGCGGCGCGGCTTTTCTGAGCTATGACGATACAAATATGATGACTACAGCGACGGAGCAAAACGGGAATGTGGTGCGGTATTTCCGCGATGAAAAGTACCGCACGACAAGGATTGCCTACGACGATGGCGGGGAGCTTTTCGGGTATAAGGACGAAGATGGAAATCTTGAATGTCACGCAAGCGAGGAGCGGTTCGAGTACAACGACAACAACAAGCGCACCTTGCACGCAGACAGAAACGGGAATATACGGCGGTTTGAGTACGATATTCGCGGGAATATGACGAAGCATAGAGACCCGGTTGATAATATCGTGTTAATGGAATACAACTCCCTCAACAAGCCTGTGAAAATCACGAATCCAGACGGCGGAGTTATCAGTTTTACATATGACGAAAAAGGCAATTTGATCAGCTTTCTTGACCCGCTGGAGCGGGCGGAATCACCATCATTAGGGAGCGTATTACTGGAGCTTGCTAAAGTTACAGTCATTAAAATAATCAGTTGAAATACATCGTTCTGGTTGGTTCGGTGGTGTGGCTGCATAATATGCAGCCACACCACCAAACCAAGCACAAGAAACCAAATAAATTATGTATTCGGCAAATATATAGACGGCCAGTTAGGCACGCGTATAGCAAAAAAAAAAGTCGCTGGCAACTTCGGAGCTAAGTAAAAACATTTTCCATTCTTCCTTAAGAACGCGAATGTAAACAACAATGTGCCCGAATTGCGCCAGTTTCTTTTCGAACCGGCTGTGTCTCTAACACAGAGGATAGGAACAAATGCGAGTAACACCGCTGATCTACAACACCAAATAAACAATACACGTTACAGGGAAGAAAAGATCGTCAGGAAGTTTGTCTAAAAGGCCAAGTTGAACAGAAAACATGATTTTAGGTACATTCACCCCAGGCAATCACTGCATGACACCCTAGCTATGTGGGTGGGTTTACTGTCATGTGGAAAGAGAGAGACAAGACTTCTGAACAGCTGTGTTAATGGACAGCATAGTACTGCTAGTTGCGACGTCTTGCAGTGGCTGAAAGAAGCTGCTACAGTCTTCAGGGTAGGATAATTCCCTACCATAAGTGAAGATACGGGGCGTTTTGTAAAACGCTTTTTGCACGAATCATTTTACGTAGCACGAAGAATCTGTACGCGTGTCCATTTTATGCGCTGTGCACGAACAACGCGATAAATGCAGCCAGTGCCATTTCAACCTTCGTGAGTCATCTATCTGTACATTAACGCGAAGGAAATAACTGCGTATCGATTTTCCACTCAACGTTGAGTACAACGGCCATCTGTTCTGATAACACCTTCACATAACAAAGACTGAATACAGCAACGATTTATGGAGTGACCTTCCACTTTATATTACCAGGTTAACGATAATCGCTTACAGGTAATATCAGTCTACGGATTGCGACGCTAATAGCTTGTTAGATACCCCCCGTTTCGGAGGAACTGTTGTCTCCATCTTCCCTCGCGGTTACCCCGCACTTCGGTAACTAACAAACTACACGGCGTCACATTCCAGCACTCACCGCCGTCACACACCCAAACAATCATCGGAAGTGCTTATATAAATATTAGGCCAATCGATAAATAATATTCAATATATCAGATACATTTCTGCTGTTTCGAAACGTCTATAACGACCTGCACGAAACACAGCTCGTCTTGAAAGGCTGCAGTCTGTCACCATTTCAAAAATACATCCCCCGACTTTCACTCAACTCAAAACTTATTACCAATCAATTTACAACAGGCGGTCACAAGACAGTTTAACCTTAGCCATTTGAATCTATTCCATATTCGTATTACCTTCAGAAATTCTTACTGTCGTATTCTGGAAGATCCTACATACAACAAAAAGAAGGAAGGCCAAATGGACTTCCCACATCTTGAGTAGAAACTGCCTTCTAAAACACGTTATATAAGAAAACAAAGAAGGTAAGTTAGAAGTGACGAAAAGACGACAAACAAGACGTAAGCAGCTGTTGGATGGCCTTAAGAAAAACAGAAAATACTTAAATTTGAAAGAGGAAGCACTAGATCCTCTCTGTGAAGAACACGCTGTGGAAGAGGATATGGACTTAACCTTTAGCAGCCTAATGACATATAT
>Ga0099364_10002900_pt1 | contig 27093 bp, 22 predicted proteins | sample TergutTh196P3_FD_73070 | JGI IMG/M metagenome (GOLD analysis project Ga0099364, IMG submission 73070) | Microcerotermes parvus P3 segment gut microbial communities from Pointe-Noire, Republic of the Congo - Th196 P3 | ecosystem: Host-associated > Arthropoda: Insects > Digestive system > Gut ... | reverse complement strand
ATTATGCTGATGCTTATTTTAACAGAGCCCATGCTCATTCAATAATGGGTAACTGGGATTTAAGCATAGCTGACTATACCCAGGTTATTAGGCTTGAGCCGGATAATGCTATTGCCTACAACAGGCGGGGTAATGCCTCGTTTGACAGAGGTGACAGGGAAAATGCTGCCAAAGATTATGAGGCAGCGGACAGGATACTAATGGATAGGTTAGACAGAAACTAAAATAATAGCAATCCCGGAATAGTCAAAAATAAATTAATTATATATCGTTTAATCTGGATTATACCTTATGGACTACATAGATATTTTGCAGGAAATCTTACTCTATATTGATAAAAATATCAGGGAAAAGTTGAGTGTAGAAAAACTCTCCAGCAAAGCTGGTTTTTCTCCTTACCATTTTTGCAGGGTTTTCCAATGGGGTGTGGGTTTTTCAATAATGGAGTATGTAAGGAAAAGACGTCTGGCTTTTGCTGCAGCCGATCTTGGCTCGGGAAAATTGATCGTAGATATTGCATTTGATTATGGTTATGAAACTCATACAGGATTTACTAAGGCTTTTCGTAGTCATTTTGGCTTTACTCCTGAGCAATACCGAAAACAAAGCTTACATGAAATTCCCAAATTGCCAATATTAAGTCAGACTAAACAATATGTTGATGGGGGCATAGTTATGGAACCCAGAATCATTATTAATCCGGAAATAAGAATCGCAGGGTTCCCTATAAAGACAAAAACAGAGAAAGGAGAAAATCTAATTAAGATCCCGGATTTCTGGCAGGAGTGTATGGACGAGGGACACTTAAATCGTTTGCACAATGAAGCTTTTGCAAAAAATAATTCTGAGTACGGAGCCTGTTTTCCGGAAAACCCTGAGAATGGTGAGTTTGAATATGTTATTGGTATAGAAGTAAAAGATAGTTTCAAGATCCCCAAAGATTACCATGAATATATTTTACCAAAAGCATTATATGCAGTATTTACCTCACCGCCTGCCGCCTCTGCAAACTTTTCTTCTTCTGTTCAGGGAACCTGGAAGTATATTTACTCTGAATGGTTTCCATATTCCGGTTATGAATTTATGGAAAATGCTGTAGATTTTGAGCTTTATGATGAACGCTGTCAAAATGACACAGGAAAAGTAATGGATATTTTTATTCCTGTTATGAAAGTGTCTAAAAAAACTGAAGGTGTGTGATGGAGTTAATTGCAAGTGGCAGTCAGGCAGATATATATAAAAATGATTATATGGCTATTAAACTTTTTAAAAAGCAAGTGCCAAAATCTTATGTTGAGTATGAAATGAATCTTCAAAAAATGGCTTTTGAACTTAGATTGCCGGTTCCTGAAATCTATAATATAGTTGAAATTGAAGGTAAGCATGGAATTGTAATGGAGTACATTAATGGTGTTTCAGTAGGAGAGCTTATATTTAAGAATCAAGAGAATATGCAAAAATACTTGATAAAATCAATAGAAATTCAAATGCAAATTAATAACATAATAACAGATAAATTTCCTCTAATGAAGGATAAATTGATAAGGCAGATTATAAGCACAAAAGAATTAAATGATGCTGATAAAGATAAAATACTAAAAAAATTAAATAATATGTTATTTGAAAGTAAGTTATGTCATGGAGATTTTCATTTATTTAATTTATTGGAAACATCCAAAGATATTAAAGTTATAGATTGGGTAGATTCAAGCTCCGGATCTGTTGAAGCTGATATATGCAGAACATATCTTTTGTATAAAATAATTAATGAAGTATTAGCTGAAATTTATATAGAGAATTATTGCAAAATATCCGGAGTTTCTAAAGAAAACATTATGAATTGGCTTCCATATATTGCTGCCGCAAGGCTATCTGAAGGAAGAGATGATGAAGAAAATAAAATGTTAAAAGATATTGTAAATGAAATATTATGAAAACAGGTTGTAATAAAAAAGAATTACTTCTTGCTTAATAAATAAAGCACTGCTTTTTTCCCGGAAACTAGGATGTTAAAAGATTTATCAAGTTCCAGTAATTTGTTGCCGCTAAGATTTAGCTCTATGCCTGCACCAAGCAGTATAACTGCTCTACCTTTGGGTTTTAAAAGACGTGAGAAATTACTTAGCATTTCTTTGTAGAAAACATCTTTTGGGAGTTTTGTTTCTTTAAAATCTCCCCAGGGGGGATCTGTTACTATTGCATCAAAAGAAGTTTTAGTAAGATGCCGGGAGAAAAAATCAGCATCAAAAAAATCTTTTTTATGAATTTCCGAACGTTCGCTTTGCAGGCTTTTTTTCCCATTGCAGATTTTTATGCAGGCAGTATTATTATCCACGGAAATACATTTTTTAACGGCAAAGTATTTTAAGGCAGCTTCTGCTATAGCGCCGTAACCGCAAAATGGATCCAGTACTGTGTCGCTTGCTTTAAGTCCTGCAAGGCGGCAGAGGAGCCAGGCTAGGGGAGGGCTTAGTTCCCCAGAGTGCAGGTTTTTTTCGAAAGAGCGGGTTAGGCGTTTCATGAAAAAAGCCATGCCTTCCCGCCTGTATAAAAAGTAAAATTCGGTGTCGGCTTTTGAACGGTTTGCAGTTAATTCAGAATTACAGCATATAAAATCTTCTGCCTTGCTTCTTAAGCTTTCTTTTATATTTACCGGTGTGTTTTCAACTGAAAATACCATTCTAAAACTTTTTATGTTTTTGCTGTTTTCTGAAATTATTTTTAAAGAGTCAGGAGTAAGTTTTTTTTCTTTACTTAGGCAGCTTAGTACATAGGCATCCAGAGTTTTAGCGTCTTTCATATCTATTACTGCGAAAATATTGTTAAAGCAAAAAAAATTTAACTTATCGTAACTTAGTTCAGTCTCAAATATTACTGCACCTTCAAGGAGCTGTTTTATAGAAAAATTTCCAAGGCGATCTTCTACTGTTTCCTTTACAAGCTCTTCAGTACCTGGAACAAAGGAAGCAAAAAAACAATTCATTATTCTTTGCTTAACTGCAACCTGTAGTTCCTCCGCAGGTGTCGCACTTCATGCAGGTGCCGCTTCTTACCAAGGTAAGGCTCCCGCAGGCAGGGCAGCTCTCTCCTTCGTAACCTCTTATTTTTGCTTCCATTATTTTTTCATCTTCGCCGCTTCTTTCAGGTGCCGCTGTTTTTATGGCTGCAGTGCTCTTGGCTGCGCTGCTCTGTGAAACAGAGCTTGCAGTTTCGCCCCTTGTGGCAGTAGATAAAAGATCTTCCGGTTTTACCTGACCAAGGTCTGTTCTTTTTAGGTAACTAATTGCAAGATCCCGGAAAATATAATCTATTACGCTGGTTGCCATCTTTACATAGTCATGCCCTCTTACCATGCCATTAGGCTCAAAACGGCTGAATGTAAATGCGTCCACATATTCTTCAAGGGGCACTCCATACTGTAGACCAAGGGAAACTGCAATGGCAAAATTGTTTAATAGGCTCCTAAAGGCGGCCCCTTCCTTGTGCATGTCAAGAAAAATCTCTCCAAGGCTTCCGTCTTCGTATTCACCCGTTCTTAAGAATATGGAGTGACCGCCAATTTTCGCCTTTTGCGTATAACCGGACCTTCTGTTTGGGAGGCTTTTTCTGCCTTTTCTGCCTTTATCGCCTGTGCTTTTTTTGTCCTGTACGGAAGATTGTGAATTAATAGACTTTTCTATTTTTACTATTGTATCTGCTATAGGATCTGTTCCCGGTGCAAAAGACGAAAGGGGTTGTGATAATTTTGAGCCATCCCTGTAAAGTGCTACTGCTTTAAGAGCTCTCTTCCATGCCAGCATACAGGCGCCTTTTACATCTTCGTATCCTGCGCTGTTTGGCATATTAATGGTTTTGGAAATTGCACCTGATATAAAAGGCTGGCAGACAGCCATCATTTCTACATGTGCCTTCCATGCTATAGACCTTTTCCCATTCTTGCCGGAAGGGGTAGCTGTATCAAAAACACTGTAGTGGCTCTTTTTTAATCCCGGCGCTCCCTCAAGACCCATGGTACCGCAGGTGTAAAGCTCTGCAGCCTCTATTTCTTCCCGGGTAAAGCCAAGATGCTTTAATAAATTAAATCCGGGGGCAGTGTATACTGCTTCTTCAATTTTTAACTTCCTGGCTATAAAATCTTTGCCCAAAACCCAGGGATTAAAAACCCCGGATAAATTTAGAGCAGACTTTACCGCTTCTTCTGCAAGGCTTATTGCTTTTTTATCAAAACCTTTTTCGACTAATGTTTCAGTGTTTATTCCGGGAGCTCCGGAAAATGTTTTGTGCCCTGTGGCATAATTTATTATGGTAGCAATTTCTTCTTCGTTATAGGATAGAGCCTCCAGCGCCGGTGGAACGGATTGGTTGATTATTTTAAAATAACCGCCTCCTGCAAGTTTCTTGAATTTTACAAGAGCAAAGTCCGGTTCTACACCTGTTGTGTCACAGTCCATTAATAGGCCTATGGTCCCTGTAGGCGCAATGGCACTTACCTGCGCATTCCTGTATCCGTAGCTTTCTCCAAGTTTAAGTGCCCTGTCCCAGGCTTCTCTTGCACCTTCTGAAAGCTGTTTTATACATTCAGTTGCCTTGCATTTTTCAGTATCTATTCCAAGGGGAATAGTGTTTAAGCCTTCATATTCTTCGGGCTCTGCGTTATACGCCGCCCTTCTATGATTGCGTATAACACGCAGCATTGCTTTTTTATTGTCGTTGTAGCGTATAAAAGTACCAAGCCCTTCTGCCATGCGGGCGGACTGCGCATAAGCCTCACCTGTAAGTATGGCAGAAAGGGAAGCTGCAACGGCTCTGCCTTCTGCTGAATCGTAGGGCAGCCCCATAAGCATTAAAAGACTGCCAAGGTTTGCAAAGCCAAGACCAAGGGTACGGTATTCATAGGAGAGCTCTGCTATTTTAGGGGAGGGGAACTGTGCCATTACCACAGAGATTTCTAAAATGGTAGTCCATATCCTTATTGCATGAAGGTAAGAATCAAGGTTAAAGATCCCGCTTGCTTTGTCGTAAAAAAGACTAAGGTTAAGTGATGCAAGGTTACAGGCGGTGTCGTCCAAAAACATGTACTCTGAGCAGGGGTTAGAGGCGCGTATTTCGCCACCTGCCGGGCAGGTATGCCAGTCGTTTATTGTTGTGTGAAACTGTATGCCAGGATCTGCAGAAGCCCAGGCGGAACGTGCCATATCGTCCCAGATTTTTCTTGCCTTAATGCTCTTAATCATATCCTTGTCAGTTCTGCCTATTAGCTTCCAGTCATCATTGTTAAGGACTGCATTCATAAAATCATCGCTTAACCTTATGCTGTTGTTAGACGACTGCCCGGAAACTGTATTGTAAGCTTCATCATCCCATGCGGTGGAAAAAACAGCCGGGTTAATATTTTCATCTACCGGAAGTTCCTGTTCAAGCTTGCGGAGTAACTGATAAAGATAAGAAGGCGGTATTTTATCTGCTACTGCATTTCGCAGGCTTATACCTAGTTCGTGATTTTTCTCTATGTTAAATTTATCTGCTGCCGGTCCCCTAAAGCTCCCTAGAGCTTTTTTTATGAAGTCCAGGTGTTTTTTTACTATCTGAGAGCCTGTAACCATAGAAGCCACCTTGTGCTCTTCCTTGTCCTTCCAGGATATATACTCTTCCACATCAGGGTGATCCACATCCAGGGTTATCATTTTTGCCGCTCTGCGTGTTGTCCCCCCGCTCTTTATTGCCGATGCAGATCTGTCCCCTATCTTTAAAAATGATAATAAACCCGAGGAGACTCCTCCACCTGAGAGCTTTTCATTTAGGGCTCTTAACCTTGAAAAATTCGATCCCGTCCCTGAGCCATACTTAAATAGCCTTGCCTCTCTTGTAATAAGGTCAGTTATCCCCCCCTCGTTTACAAGATCATCCTTAATGGAAAGTATAAAGCACGCATGCGGCTGAGGTCTCATGTAGGCACTTTCTGACTTTTTTATGATTTTCTCGTCTGTATCATAGTAGTAGTGCCCCTGTGCAGGTCCGTCTATGCCATAAACTGCATATAGACCTGTATTAAACCATTGAGGGCTGTTTGGAGCTGCCATTTGATGAGCCAGCATGTAGCATGTTTCGTCGTAAAATGCTTTTTCGTCCTCTGTGCTGTCAAAATAATTATTTTTCCGCCCCCAATCCATCCAGGTATAGGCTAGACGGTGAAAAACCTGCCTTGCATCGTGTTCAGATCCGTCTATTGGCAATTCTATGGAAGAAAGATCGTTTTTTGCATCCTTAGGCTGCCATTTTTTCCATTCATTTACCTTATTTTCCGGTACACCGGCCTGCCTAAAGTACTTTTGGGCTATTATATCTGTTGCAATTTGGCTCCAAAAAGAAGGCACTATGACACAGTCTTCGGAAAAAATTGCTTTTCCATCGGGGTTTCTGATTTCACTTTTTCTTTTTTCAAAAACTATATTTTTATAAGGTCCATCTAATTTTGTAGTAAATACCCTTTCATATTTCATAATTTACCTATCCTTATATTGTGCATAGCTGATTATTCTACGCTATATATAAGGTATTTTCAAGAGAAATTTCCCATTAGCTTTTCCCGTCAGTGATAAATGATCCCTAGGCAAAGAGCCTTAAAAACCATATATTCATCCCAGGAGTTTAAAATGCGGGTGCATAATTTTTCCGGCGGACCTTCTGTTTTGCCTGTCTCAGTGCTAAAAAAAGCAGGAGAAGAAATACTGGATGCCAATGGCAGCGGCCAATCTGTAATGGAAATGAGCCACAGATCTAAATACTTTGAACCTATAATAGAAAAAAGCGAAGCTCTGTTAAGAGAATTAATGGCGATACCGGATAACTATAAAGTTTTGTTTCTTCAGGGAGGAGCCTGGACGCAATTTGCCATGGTACCTCTTAACCTGGCAGCTGTGGAATTTGATTCAAAAAGAAAAAAATGTACATACATTGATACAGGTATTTGGGCAAGCAAATCTGCAGAAGAAGCTTCTAAATATGCTGATGTAAATATAAGGGCTTCTTCCAAAGACAAATCTTACTCCTATATTCCGGAAGCTCCCATGCCTGATAAAGATGAGGCTTACTATCACATTGTCTTTAACAACACTATAGTTTGTACCAAGTGGCATACTATTCCCCAAACCGGCTCTGTCCCTCTTGTTGCAGATATATCAAGCTGTATACTTTCTGAGCCTTTGGATGTTTCAAAATTTGGGTTATTATACGCAGGAGCTCAAAAAAACCTTGGTCCGGCAGGAACAACTTTGGTCATTATACGGGAAGATCTAATTGCAAAAACTCCTTCCTGGGTTCCTACCATGCTGCGCTATGACACCCATGCCAAAGAGGCTTCCCTCTTTAACACCCCTCCCTGTTATTCCATTTATGTAATAGGGCTTGTGCTTGAATGGCTAAAAGAGCTGGGGGGAGTCAAGGCAATAGCAGAGTTAAACAGGGAAAAAGCAGCTTTGTTTTACGACTACCTTGAAAATTGCGAACTATTCTATTCACCCATAGAAAAAAACTCACGCAGTCTAATGAACGTTGCTTTTTTTCCAAGAGAGAGCAATAAAGAAAAAGCTCTGGAACTGGAAAAACGCTTTATTAAAGAAGCAGAGGAAGCAGGCTTTATTAACCTTGCAGGGCACCGCCTTGTAGGAGGTATGAGAGCCTCTTTATACAATGCACTTCCAATAGACAGCGTAAAAGCTTTAATTTCATTTATGAAAAATTTTAAGTAAGACCCAAAATACCAAGGAGATTTTGTGTACAAAATAAAGACTATAAATAAAATTTCCAAAGAAGGGCTGGAACTTTTTCCCAGAGAAAAGTATATGCTTGCTCCTGATATAAAAGATCCGGATGCCATCCTTGTTCGCAGTGCAGAGATTAAGTTTAATGACATTCCGGATTCTGTTCTTGCAATAGCAAGGGCAGGGGCAGGTTACAATAATATTCCTGTTAATGAATGTACAGGAAGGGGCATTGCAGTTTTTAATACACCCGGAGGGAATGCCAACGCTGTAAAAGAACTTGTTGTAGCCGCCTTAATTTTATCCTCCAGGGATATAGTAGGGGGAATAAACTGGGCCCGCACTTTAAATGGCAGTTTAAAAGCGGAAGACGATATCTCAGTCCTTGTAGAAAAAGGAAAATCCAAATTTGAAGGCTCTGAGCTTTTGGGAAAAACCCTTGGCGTTGTGGGTCTTGGTGCAGTTGGAGCCATAGTTGCAAATGATGCTGTCTCACTGGGAATGAATGTTATAGGCTACGATCCCTATATCTCTGTTGACGCTGCCTGGAGCTTATCAAGGTCTGTTGCCAAGGCGGAAAACCTGGAAAGTCTTCTTGCAAAATCTGACTATATAAGCCTGCACCTGCCCTTAAATAATGATACAGAGTATTTTTTTAATGCCGAAAAATTTCGCATAATGAAAAAGGGGAGCAGAATAATTAACATGGCAAGGGGAGCTCTGGTAAAAGACAGCGATGTAATAGAGGCACTGTCTTCGGGCAAGCTGAGCTCCTATGTTACAGACTTTCCTTCTTTGGAGCTGTTAAGCTGCCCCAGGGTAATTGCAATACCTCACCTTGGAGCATCAACTCCTGAAGCTGAGGATAACTGTGCCGTTATGGCAGTAAGGCAGCTCATTGCATACCTGGAATCCGGTGATGTCATTAATTCAGTTAACCTGCCTCAATGTAAATTGGACAAAAGGGCTCCCTTTCGTTTTGCTGCAATTAACCGTAATATTCCAAATATGGTAGGCCAGATAACCACCATATTGGCGGATGAAAAAATTAATATTCTTGACCTCATTAATCATCACAGAGATAACTATGCATATAATATAATTGATACTGAACAGGAACTTAGCCTTACAACAATGTCCAGGCTCATTAATATAGACGGGGTTATACGGGTCAGGTTTATATAGGGGAAAACTCTGGACATTAGTATAATAAAAGGATAGGATCAGAGGATGATTGGATTTTTAATTAAGAAAAATTTTTTTGATACCTGGGATAACCTTTTTAAAATAGGATTAATAAATATTGGTTTTATTTTATCTCTTGCCATACCTATCTTTATCCCAACTTTACTTATAGAAACTCCTTGGATGGGAATAGCCGTTCTTATTCTGGGAATACTATGGCTTATTATCTATCTTTCCGCTGCTGCCTACTCATTAACTGCAATTTCTGATTATGGCAGTTTTGGATTTGCAGACTTCTTTAGAAACTTAAAATTGTCCTGGAAGACGGGTCTTGTAATGGGCATGTTCTTCATCCTTTTTTATCTGCTTATTACCCTTGTAATCCCCTTCTATCTTAGTATGGGTAATCTTGTTGGTTTGATGTTTGCCGCCTTTGTCTTTTGGATTTTAGTCATTGCCGTTTTAGCCTTGCAGTTCTTCTTTTCGTTCAGGGCAAGATTCGATGACGGCATTGTAAAATCCATTAAAAAATGTTTTATTGTTTTCTTTGATAATCCCTGGTTTTGTATTTTTTCTTTTCTCCATCTTATTTTCCAGTTATTTCTTTCCATGTTCCTTGCTTTTATTTTCCCGGGTCCATCCGGTGTTCTGCTTTTCTTGGATCAGGGTTTACGTTTAAGGCTTTTAAAGTATGATTGGCTTGAAGAAAATCCCGATGCAAACAGGAAGCAGATCCCCTGGGACTCTATCTTAATAGAAGAAAGAGACAGAACGGGAACCCGCAGTCTAAGAAATTTTATTTTCCCCTGGAAAGATTAAGACAGTATATCTCAAATCATAGGGTTTAAGTGACAGTTAATCTGCACTTATCCCCTGTGATCCAAAGACTCCATTAAGACTTAATATTCGTTTTTTCCCTTTCGGGTTTTCTTCATGAGTTTTCTTGCAATAGCTTTCTTTTTTCTGTTAAGGATAGTGGAGGGTTTTTCATAGTATTCACGTTTCTTAAATTCCCTGATTATGCCTTCCTTCTCTACAAGACGTTTAAAACGCTTAATGGCCTTTTCCAGGGCTTCGTTATCATCTATTACGACATTTGCCAAATTATATCACCTCCTTTTTCCCATAGTTTTTTGTTGTTCACTCTAACAGTTTATTTATTATAAGGTTTTTGTCAAGGATGGGCATACTAATAAATGAAAGGGGGTCTATATATTCGGTAGATACCCTGAATTCCCAGTGCAGATGTGGTCCAGTCGAAAGACCTGTTGAACCTGAAAATCCAAGTAGAGCCAGTTGTTCTACTATTTCGCCTGCAGTTACATATAGACTGTCCATGTGGTAATAAAGCGAATAAAGCCCCGGCATATGTTCCAGAACGACTGTATACCCTGTAACTATTCTGTACTGAGCCAATACAACCATAGCTCTCCCTGCAGCAAGGACCGGGGTTCCGGTTGGAACTCCATAATCTATGCCCGCATGTATTGTAGTATCCCTGCCTCCGCCATGGTAAATATAGACCCGTCTATCTCCATAATTACTGGTTATTCTGCTTGAGTTTACAGGGACTATGAAAGGACCTGTGTCATATATTACATCTCCTGTCCTTGCAAGAATTGCCCAGAGCTGTTCAGACTCCAGGTTTCGCTGAGGGTTAGGTGCAGTGCGTATTTCTGTATTTTGAGCGCTTAAAGTTAATGTCTGCGAAAAGAAATCCCTGCTCTCTATTGTAACAGGCAGCTCTTCAATTATAACTCCATCCGACTCTATCCTTATTAAAGCAGCTCCGGGAAGGGCAGTATTGGGAATTCCAAGAACGGCGACTTTTATTATTCCGTTAACTATAGAGTGATATTCATCCGTAGGCAAAATATAGAATGTACTGCCGCTTAACCTTCTTCCTGCAGAGTTTATCAATGATACGCGAATGACATCTTCTTCTCCTGTAAAGTCATCATGATAGGCTATTATTATAGGTCTGCCCGGCTCTGCAGTTTCGCTTGCAATTATGAATCTCCTTTCCATAGGTAAATAAATATTTGCAGGATCATCAGTATTATTATCTAAAGGCTCTGTAAAAGTTTGTTCAATTATCTCTATGTTGCTTGTATTTGGTTCATTATGGCTGTTTGCCTGTCCTGAACATGCAATAAAAATTATACATGCAGCAAAGCCAATATTTTTTTTAAAATTAATCTTCAAGCATCGCTCCTTTTTAAATCGTGAATAACCAATTGTGGTGTTTCACTTCCTTTATACCAGTTTCTGGTTACTTTATATACTATATCTACCATATCTCCCAGATCAAATTCCCTTTTTACCTTTTCTGCCGCCTGCCAATAGACTGCCGGCCATTTATGTTTACCTGCATCTAAGGTCAGTTTTACATGTTTGGCCTCCGGTTTTCCTATTAAGCTTAACTCGCTTATAAGGAGCTTTCGGCTTAAAAATGTAAGAGTATCATTTGCCTCTCCATAAGGTTCAAAAAGATCAATTAAATTGTAAATATCAGGATTCAGAAAGGATAGGGGAAGTTCAGCATCTATTGTAAGAAAATCTTCATCTTTTGCTTCAGATAGTGTTATTTCTCCGCTTATCTCTTTTATATAATCCAAAAAAATATCCCAGTTGGATGGGTGCATACTAAAACCTGCCGCATAATTGTGACCTCCCCAGTCCAAAAAGAGATTAGATTTGGGTTCCAGAAGATTGTTTAGATCGTAAGCCCTGGTTGAGCGCAGGGAGGCAGTAATTACTTCATCTCCTATTGATGCAACCAGGGATGGTACTTTTAAGCGGCTTGTCAGGCGGCTTGCCATAATACCGGTTACTCCCCTTGGAATATTTTTCCCGCCGGCAAGGGCAAATTTTTCTTTGTAGTTTTTTAGGCTTTCTGTAGCCAGAGGTTCTACAAATTCCCATATATCCTCTCCCAGCTTTTTTCGTTCTTCGTTTAATGCAATTATTTCGCTGACAAGAGCTTCCCTCTTATGCTGTTCCTTCTCCATTAATAAATTCAAGGCTTTTTCGGGGCTGCCCATACGTCCTGTAGCGTTAATCGCAGGGCAGAGTACCCAGGAAATTTCTGTAGTACCACTGCGCCGTCCCATTAATTCCAGCTTAAACATTAATTCCAATAGACCGCTTCTTGGTTTTTCCAGTAATGACTTAAGCCCCTGTCTAACAATAATGCGGTTCTCGTCTCTTAAAGGCATAATATCTGCAATAGTTCCAAGGCATGCCAACTGCAGATCCTGAGCATCTTCCTGTGTAAAAAGTTTTTCTCTTTGGCGTATGAATGTAATAAAAAGGTTTACAAGGACATCCAGTTCGCTGCTTTCTTCATCAGAATACTTTGCCGTCTTGGATATTTCTTTTAAACGAATGAGGCTTTTCCCTGCGGCAGAAGGAATCTCTTTTCCTATTTCTGCCGAAATATCCTGCATATAAATTTCTACATTCCTGCCAAAGATCTTTGCCATAGTCTGCTTTTGCAGATTAAGATCCCAAACAAGAATTTGCTGGCCTTCAAGAAAAGCAGGAAGGCGTGTATCTCCTATGCTAAGCACACCGGGGATTATTGTTTCTGTAAGAGTGTCGACTAACACAAGATTTCTTAATTTTGCAATTTCTACTACCCAGGAATCGTTTAAAGGGCGCGTGTTTAAAAGGCATAACGGCTGGCAGTATAGTTCGCTTTTTAGCGCAAAACGCAGGGCAGATACAAGTTTATATACAACCCCGCATCCTGCCAAATCCCTAAAAGGGTATGATGAGCCCAATTTTGGATTTATTATTGCATGTGCTTCGGGTACTTCCTCCTGTGGATTATGATGGTCTGTAATTATTACATCTATGCCAAGGGAAGAGGCATGCTTTACCTCTTCCATATTGGAAATTCCGCAGTCCACTGTAATAATTAATGTACCGTATTCAGAAGCAAATTCATTTATAACAGGAATTGTAAGACCATAAGGTTCATCTTTATATGGCAGTCTTACATTTACATCCAAGCCAATGGAGCGCAAAAACTCTGTTAACATGGCAGATGAGCTAATACCATCTACATCCCTGTCTCCAAAAACCAGGATCTTCTCTCCTTCTTCCTTTGCTGCAAGTATCCTGTCTACTGCGTCTTCCATTCCGCTCATTTCAAAAGGGTTTCTTAAGTGCCGGGGATCGTCTTCAAGATAATACAGAATATCCTTTCCCTGTAAAATTCCGCGTCTTGCCAGAATAGAAGCAGTTAATAGATCACAGCTATACTTGGCAGAAATATTTTTTACAAGAAGGGGAGAGACATCCTGCTTATCCCATTTCATTTAGGGGATTTCCTTTAAAATAAGCTTTGCAGCTTCGGGAGCTTTGTCAGAATATGAAACAGCATCCTCAAGATTACCAAGTGCGGAGTTTAGACCTTTTTCATCTCTTGCCCAGACAGTCATTATCTTTTCCCCTGCCTTTACGCGCATCCCGCTAAGAGCATGGAATTCCACTCCTGCCTGCGGGTCAACTACATCATCACTTTTGTTTCTGCCTACGCCAAGGAGTACGGAAGCCTGCCCGACTTTTAATGCATCTATTCTGGAAATGTAAGCATCTTTTGCCGCAAAAATTTCTGCAGTAATTTTTGACCTGTACTGCCCCCTCATTTTTTGCATTTCTTCAGGGTTCCCTCCCTGGCTCTTTACATTTTGCAAAAATAGTTCCATGGGCTTCCCGCTTCTTAACGCATCTTCGCAGAGCTTCCTGCCTTCTTTGGCATCTTTTGCTTTATCTCCAAGTACTGCCATGCGGGCTGCAAGTTCCAATGTCACTTCCATCATGCTTTTTGATAATGATTCACCGTCTGCCTTATCCAGGTATGAAGCTTCAAGACAGTCAAGGCATTCTTCTATTTCCAAAAAGTTTCCTACCTTGTAACCCAGTGGTTCTTCCATATTTGTTAAGAGGGCTACTACCTTTAAACCCAAAGCACTTCCTGTATCTACAAGTGATTGAGCAAGAGCCTCTGCAAGTTCTGCATTTTTCATGAAGGCTCCTGAGCCATACTTAACATCAAGTACCAGTCCTTCTGTTCCCTCTGCAACTTTCTTGGAGAGTATGCTGGCTGTAATTAGGGGGATGGACTCCACTGTGCCGCTTACATCGCGTAATGCATAAAGGAGCCTGTCTGCCGGAACTATTTCCTTGGTCTGTCCTGTCATTGCAAAACCGTCTTTTTGTATAATACTGCGGAATTCATCTACAGATAATGATGTGCGGTAGCCGGGTATGGATTCCAGCTTATCAAGGGTACCGCCTGTATGTCCCAAAGCACGCCCGGACATCATGGGAACTTTAATTCCAAGTGAAGAAATAAGAGGTGCAAGAATAAGGCTGGTTTTATCTCCAACTCCGCCTGTAGAATGCTTGTCTACAAAAGGTCCCTCTATACCGGATAAATCTATTACAGAACCGGATTTTAACATACACTCAGTCAGAGCTGCAGTTTCGTTGGCAGTCATGCCCTTAAAAAACACTGCCATAGCCCAGGCGGAAAGCTGATAATCCTTTACCTCTCCGTCCACATATCCTTTAATCAAGAATGATATTTCTTCCTTGGAAAGGATGCCGCCGTCTCTTTTCTTTGTAATAACATCTACTGCCCGCATAATTACCTCCGCTTTTCCTTACTTTTCTTTAATATAGTATTAAATCATATCCCAGCCGCCTAGTCTTTTACCAAGAGCATTGGATAAAATAGACTGGGTGAAAAATTGTGCCTGCTCCATTGACAGTGTATCAAGGCTCACCCTTTTTACTTCCCCGGCAGGCAGTGTCTCTATCATTTTAAGCCAGGAGCCTGCTCCCGAAGCAGGTTCCGGTGCATTAGTGCCTAAAGAGAGTTTATGTCTTAAGCCCAGTATGCCTGCCCAATGCCATAAAAAATAAAGTGCAAGCCTTGATGATGCTTCCCTGTCCGCCGTTTCCAGTGCGTCAAGGACAGAAGCTGCAAGGCTGGAAGCCTCCTCCCAGTTTCCTCCTCCCCCATGAAAAGCAAGTATGGTTTCTGCCACAGCGTTAGCCGCCATTATCCTTTCGTATAATTCTCTAAGCCCTGCCCTGTAGGAGTGAATGTCAAATTCACTTACCTTACGGGTATCCTTTACAGGGTCGTGGTATACAAGGAGCTTCCCTTCGTGAAAGGGCATTACCTGTGCACGGAGCTTGCTTTTTGGCCCTCCAAAAATGGTAGCCCTTATTATGCCTTCCTCGGCAGTAAGAAACCAGGCTTCCCTGTTAGACTCTCCCTGTGCTCTTACACGCAGGGTTAAGGCCTGGTAACTTAAGTTACGGGACATGTTTTAATTAACGCCCCAGTTCGTTTAAATAGTTTTCAAGGAATTCCATAGGCAAAAGTTCCCTGTTTAGTATCTGGTAAAGTCCCGTGGAAATGGGCATTTTTAGTTTAAACTTTTCTGCAAAAGATTTTACATGTGCAGCCGCAGCTATGCCTTCGGGAATATAGCCCAGCTCTCCTATGCGCGAAATTAAATCCTCCAGATTTGCAAAGGATTCAAGAATATTTTTTTGAATGATCTCCTTTCCAAAACGCCTGTTTCTGCCATATATGGAACGGCAGGTTACATCAAGATCACCTATGCCGGCAATGGAAGTAAATGTTTCAGGGTGCGTAGCTCCCATTGCCATTCCAAGGCTTTGAATTTCGTTCAAGCCGGCAGCTAGGAGCAGGGATTCAGTTCCGTCTCCAAAATAATGAGCATCATCCTTAAAAGCATCCAGCATTCCATAGGCAATGGCAATAACATTTTTTGCAGCGGCTGCAACCTGTACTCCCCTTACATCAAAGGAAGAAAAAACAAAGAGACTTTTGGATCTTAATAGATCCCTAAAGCGTATGGAGTTTTTGGCACTTTCGCTGGCTGCAATTAGCCCTGTAATTTTTCCCCTGGAAACTTCCTCCGCATGGCTTGGACCTGCAATGTATACTAAAGACTGCCTGTAAAAGCCGGGTAGGTAATCTTCCAGGGTTTCCAGTATTAACCTTGATCCCTTTGGTGTTTCCAAAAAACCCTTTGTTATTACCGCAATGGCAGTTTCCCCTTCCTGTATAGAAGGAACAGAGAGGAAGCGCTTTACAGTATCAAGAAGAAACAAAGAAGGAGATGCCAGTATTAGGAAGTCTTTGCCTGAAACTGCCTCTTCTATATCTGTAGTGGCTCTGACATTATCCGGGAGACTTACCTCCGGCAGGTATCTGGAATTTTCATGCAAAAGGTTGATATCATCTTTTGTGTCTTCTTCCAAGGCCCAAATAACTACATCATTATCTTTTTCCGCTATAACTTTGGCTATGGCAGTGCCCCAGGCTCCTGCGCCAATAATTCCTGTCTTTGCTGTCATAATTGAATTATGCAGTATATTCTTAATAATATCCATGTAGTATAGTTTACCAGGAGCAGCTTATGTCTTTTGAAAGTTCAAAAACCAAAACTTTCGGCATATTAAGTGCCGGAGGAGATTGTCCCGGTCTTAATGCGGCAATTAGGACCCTATGTTCTGCCGCTTCTCTCCGCTACAACATGAAGGCAATAGGGATATACGATGGCTACATGGGTTTAATTAATGGAAATGCCAGAGAGCTTAAACCCGCAGATTTTGAAGATATCTTAAGCCTTGGCGGTACCATACTGGGCTCAAGCAGAATAAAACCCTACAAAACTGACGAAATTTCCTATACCCGCGAGCAGGATAAGGTTATGCTCATAAAGGAAAATTATAAAAAGCTGGGGCTCGATTGCCTTGTAGTGCTGGGGGGGAATGGGACCCACAGTACCGCCAAGCGCCTAAGTGATGAAGGCTTAAACATACTTGGGATACCAAAAACAATAGATAACGATATAGAAGGAACTGAAGCCAGTATAGGTTTTGACACCGCTGTTTCTGTAGCAGCAGAATCCATAGATAGGCATCATTCAACTGCCAAAAGTCACGGCAGGGCTATGATAGTCGAGTGCATGGGGCATAAGGTTGGCTGGCTTGCACTGCACGCAGGTATAGCAGGCTCTGCCGATATTATCTTAATTCCGGAAATCCCCTACGATATCAATTCTATTAAAGAGCATCTATTGCTTAGGCAAAAAAGCGGCAGAAATTATTCTGTAATTGCTGTAGCCGAAGGCGCGCTTTCCATAGAAGAAGAGCAGATGGATAAAAAAGATAGAAAAAAATTCAGAAGCGAATCTCATTTTATTTCCATTGCCCATAAGCTGGAAGAAGAAATAGAAAGTTTAAACCTTATTGAAGCAAGGTCTACTGTTATTGGATATGCTCAAAGGGGAGGCACGCCAAGTTCATTGGATAGAATTTTAGCCATTGCCTTTGGAAATGCAGCTGCAGAGCATCTTGCAGATGGGAATTATGGCTCTATGATCTCCCTTAAGGGTAATGAAATTAGCTCAGTAAAACTTGATGTTCCGGCGGACAAAATAAAAATGGTTCCTATGGGGCATCACCTTTTAAAATCATCAAAATCTTTGGGAATTTGTCTTGGAAATTAGTTTTTTTCCAATTTATGTTCTTCCAGTCTTTTTAAACGCTCTTTTTCCACTCTAATAAAGAGGTTCTTTTCTTGTGTAGGTATTACAAGACCTTTGTTTGTTTTATTTCTTCCCTCATTTTTCACACGACGCAGATGCTTTGCCTGGGTATAAAAGAGATCCCCTTCGCCCTTGTTTCTGCCCTTTGAATAAAATATTGCCAGATTCCCTGCATCTATGAGGATATCAAGGGGAATTGATTTTCCGGCTCTGTATTTAATAAAAACATAAGAGCCCGGGAAGTCTCTTGCATGAAGCCAGGTATCATTGCCGTTTACATATTTTCTAAGCAGCGTGTCATTTTCGGATGCATCTCTTCCCACTATTATTTGCCAATCGTTTACAAAAAAGGAGATTCCCGGTCTAAGTGCTTCTTTCCCTTTTAAAGTTTGTACTATGGGGCTGCTTTTCTCTGCCGGGTTTTTAAGCCTCTTATGAAGGCTAAGAGGATCTTCTTCCAAAAGGAGTTCGCTCAGTATACTCTCCAATCTTAAAAGAGTGTTTTCTTCTTCGGCTATTTGCTTTCTAAGCTCATTAATGCCGCTTTTGGATTTTCTGTATTTTTCAAAATAAATTTCTGCCTGCATGGCAGGGCTTAATTTTGGATCCAGCTTAATTCTTATGATTTCTTTGCTTTCTGAATAAAAATTTTCTGCCTCTAGCCATTCATCTCTTTCCTTTATTTTGCTTAAATTACTAAGTATTATTTCTCCGTATTCTTTAAAACTCTCTGTTTGGGAAAGTTCATTTTCTTTTTCCCTTAACCTTTCCAAAGAATCTTTTAAGTCCCCTATTTTTTGCTGGTATTTTCTGCTTGCCTCTTCTTTTAATGCCTGTAAAGAGAGGCTTCCTTTTTGCCTTTTGTAAAAAAGATCAATTTTTTTGTTAAAACTAATATCACAGGGAATATCAGTATCAATAAAATCCCTTATAAAGTATTCTTTTTTACCTTCTTTTTGTAATGGGGCAGGGGGGGCTTCCGGCATATAATAGCCGCCTGTAATCTCATTTTTTTTCGGCATTCTTTTCATTGCGTCTAACACAAGGCCGTCTCTGTTTGTAACAATGACATTGGCTGCGTTAGTCCAAAGCCGTATGTAGACATATAGATATTCTTCTGCCAAAAATGAGTTTCTTGTTTTAAGGCATATTATCCTGTCATCTCCCAGCTGCAGGGCTTCTTCTATTCTGGCATTTACCAGTTTAGAGTTTAAAAATTGTGCAAAGCGAAGAGGATTTGTTTTTTTTGGGAAAGGATCAAAACTCTCATGCATCCTTGTAGCCCCGGGGTTTATGGAGATTAATATATTTTTTGCTCCCTTTTTACCGTAGAGTTTTAGGTACAGAACATCATAGCTGCTTTGAACTGCTTTTTGTATCTGCATTTGGTTAAGGTCAAGTTCATCCAGTATTAAGTTAATCTCTTTCCAGTTTAAGGACATTTTTTATTTTAGCATAAAGATGCTATAATTATCAAATGAAAAATAAAAAAACAAAACTATTCATGTTGTTTTTGTTTTTTATGCTTCCGTCCTTGTATGGTCAAAATTTATACTTCCCTGAATACAGAAGACAGGCTGCTCTTATAGCTTCCGCCATGGACGACAGTGCATTGGCAGCCCAGGTGCTTATTACAGGCATAGAGGGGCGTTACAGCCTAAGCCCTGCAATGCGTACGCTTTTACAAAGAATCCCCGCCGGGGCTGTTATGCTTTTTGGCTATAATCTGGATACTTCAAAGGATGCAATAAAAAGCCTGCTTGAAGAAACAGTTAACCTTATTACAGCTAACAGCCAAATAGCTCCCTTTATAGCCGTGGATCATGAGGGCGGCAGGGTTCACCGTTTTGGCGATATAGTACAGCCCTTGCCTTCTGCATACTCATTTTGGCATCTTGCCCAAAGGGCAGGTTCAGGATTTGCCATAAGGGAAGCGGAGAATTTATACAGACGTTCAGCGGAGGAAATTAGCGCTCTTGGGATTAACATGGTTTTTGCACCTGTTGCAGAAATTTTATACGATGAAAATTCCTGGTTTTTGGGGGATCGCTCTTATGGGCCTGATATATACTTTGCCGAAGCTGCCGCATCTTCCTATATAAGAGCCATGTATGCTCATGGCATTGCCTCTGTGTTAAAACATTTCCCCGGAAATACCTCTGTAGATCCCCATTTATGGGTCTCCAGCCTTAACTTGGACAGAGCAGCCCTAAATCACATAGTAAGACCCTTTGCCGCTATAATAAATGAACTATCTCCTTCTGCTGTAATGGTTTCCCATGTAATTGTTCCTGCTCTGGACAGCAGTATAAATGCAAGCCTTTCACAGGCAGTTATACAAGACTGGCTTCGTATGGAGCTTGGTTTTAATGGCATAGTTATAGCTGACGATCTTTCTATGGGAGCAATAGAAGTTATAGACCCTATAGTAGCTGCCATTTACGCATTAAATGCCGGTGTAGATATGATAATGGTATGGCCGCATAATATTAATGCGGTGCATAGAGCTATACTGGGCGCTTTACAGAACGGCAGCCTTAGCCGCCAAAGGTTAATGCAGGCTGTAGAAAATATTATCACAGAAAAGCTCCGTTATGGGCTTATTACTTTTTAGATAAGTTTAGATTAGAATAGGCAGTTATATGGAAGAATTTGAAATTAAACCTGATGTTTCCAAAGAATTAAAAAAGGAAAGGAGCAATGCATTAATTTGCCTGCTTGGCGGAATCTATATTCTGGCTATAGCCATAGGAGCCCGTATTCACCCTGTTGCAGGAATATTTTTATCCGGCTTTGCCATTGCCTATAGTCTTGGAGCGCTAATGTCCAAAACAGAGGAAGATAAAAAACGGGGTTTATTAATGCTTGCGGCAGGTGTATTGGGTCTCCTGTCCAGGTTCAGTCCTGCCATTATAAGGGTAATTACCTCAACAGCTTTAAATATGGGGGCAATAGGTTTAATTGCTTCCGGTATCTGGAGCGGGGTTAAATTCTTGATATTAAAGAATAAGCAGTAGGCAGCTTTCTCGATTATGCATAAGTACTTTTTTGAAACTTACGGCTGTCAGATGAACACTGCAGAATCCGCCGCACTGGTACTGGCAGCCAGAGAGAGAAACTGGCAGGAAGCCGAAAATGCAGAATCTGCCGATCTTGTTCTTATAAATACCTGTTCTGTAAGAATCACAGCAGAGCAAAGAGTAGAAGGAAGGCTCTCATATTACGGTGCACTTAAAAAAAAGAAAGCTTTTTGCCTTGTTGTAGCAGGCTGCATGGCGGAGCGTATTGGGGAACAGCTTAAAAATGAATATCCCTTTATTGACTACATAATAGGCACTCATGCCCGATCAAGCTTTCCCCTTATCCTTGCAGCCCTTGAAAATAAAAGTATCTATATAGAAAGCGAACAGAAGCCGCTTTTTTCTTTCTCCGCCCTTCATCACGATGAAAGCGGCGAAAGTCCCTATAAAAGTTTTGTCCCCATCATGCAGGGCTGCGATAATTACTGCTCCTACTGCATAGTCCCCTATGTAAGGGGGAGGGAAATTTCACGGAGACCAGAGTCTATACTGAACGAGATTAAAATGGTAGCCGCCAAGGGGGTAAGGGAAATTACCCTTCTTGGGCAAAATGTAAATTCATACAAGAGCGGTAATATGGATTTTCCCCGGCTTTTGGAAAGCATAGCAGATATTGTAGAGAAAGGAGAGGCAGGGGGATTAAAGTGGATACGCTTTTTAAGCAGCCACCCAAAGGATTTTTCCCCTGATTTAATTACAGTATTTAATGATCATAGCTGCCTTTGCCGGCACATTCATCTATGTGTGCAGCATGGTTCCAATAAAATTCTTACTGCCATGAACAGGCGTTACACGAGGGAGCAGTACCTGGAATTAGTATATAAACTAAAAAGTGCTTTACCTGAGCTAAGCCTTTCTACCGATATACTTGTGGGTTTTCCCGGAGAGAGCGAAGATGACCTTGAAGATACATTGAATTTAATGGAAGAAGTTAAGTTTCTTTACTCTTTTATGTATCACTTTAATCCCAGGGAGGGAACAGCCGCTTATTCCCTGCCTGACAGAATAGATGAGGATGTAAAAAAATCGCGTTTATCCAGGGTAATAGAGCTACAGAAAAAACACACACTAGAAATCCTAAAAAGCCGCATAGGGAAGGAGATTCTTGTCCTTGTAGAGGGAATTTCACGTAAAAATGCCGATGAATTAATAGGACGCACAGAAAGAGACGAAACCGTGGTTTTTCCCGGAAAAAGCTCTTACATGGGTTCTTTTGGGACTTTGTCTTTATCTTCTTTAAAGGGTAATACTTTCCGGGCAGAGTCCATTAAGATAATATAGATGATATAATAGAAGGAAAAGGAGTTTATATGCATAGATTGGTAGTATTCATTATTATTTTTGCCCTTTTCCTTGCATTTATTGTCTTTAACCTTGGCGCAGATAACAGGAGCAATGTTTCCATAATATTTTATGAATTTAAAGATATTCCCATATTCTTGACCGTTTTCTTTTCCTTTGTCCTGGGTATGCTATTCTCCATTCCCATTTTTCTATTTAAGAGCCGTAAAAAATCGCAGCAGGCTAAAAACCTTCATAATGAAGAGAGAAAAAATAAAAAAAATAAAAATACGCGGGCAAATATACAATACATAGGAGACGAAAAAAACAGTCAGATCAAAAAAGAGACCAGTTCTTATGGAATTGATTGACCGCATCAAGCTGTTTTTGATCTTCTTCCTCCTCCCTTTTAGTCTTGCATCCGAGGGGCTTGTTCCCTTTAATCAGGAAATTTCCCGGCTTGAAAGGATATCTCAGGGGCAGAATACCCAGGAAAGGTATCAGGCTTATATGACCCTTGCCAGACTGCAATGGTTAAGGGGAAATAGTGAAGCTGCTTTAGTATCTTACGCTAATGCCCTTGTAGTATCTCCCAATGACGGCCAGGCTCTTTTTGAGCAGGGCAGGATACTAATTTCCATGGGGGAATACGAACAGGCTTCTTTTTCTTTTAATGCCCTTTTGGCCGGGAATAGGGATGCTGAGCTATTAATGCAGGGGCGCTACTATGCCGCCATGCTTGATGCGTTCAGATCGGGAAATTTAAGACCCCTTATATCATTGGCAGATGATATCGCTTTTAGAGAATATCATAGTCAAATAATCTATACCTTATGGAAGTTAAGTGATGACAGGGTATGGGCAAACCGCCTTACAAGGGATTTCCCCTTAAGCCCGGAGGCAAAGATAATAAACTACACTGCTGTTTTGGCAGCTACTCCCCAGTGGATTTTCTTTCCCGGAAGAAACAATCTAAGTTTTGCCTCCCCGCAAAGCCCCGCTGCCATAGACAGTGCAAACCTTGTATTTTTACAAACAGGTTTATTTTCCAGAGAGGCAAATGCCGTGGCAGCCGCAGAAAATCTAAGACGTGCAGGTTTTGATGCTCTAATAATACGCCGCAATGTAAACAATGCCGAGCAATGGGCAGCGGGAATTAATACCCAAAGCAGTAACGTAAATAACGCACTAAGGCAATTGCGTGATGCAGGTTTTGATGCCTTCCCTATTCGCTAGCAAGTGTAAGCAGCATGGGCAGGGTACCTAGAGTTTCTATACCCGCTGCTCCTATTCTTATTCCTGCAAGGCTGAGATTCCCGGGATGGTTCCCGGATACTAGGTAACTCTCCCTGGAATCAGGCATACGGAGTTCAAGGTATTTTTCATTTTCTATACTAAAAAATGTATAACTTCCATGTCTAAGTGAATTTTCTGAACTTATCTCAAGTCTACCATCCGGGAAAAACCTGATTCGTCCCATGGGGCTGTCATAACGGGCATCCAAAAAGGCATCAACATTATTTTGTGTAATTTGCTGCTGTCTTCCCTGAATTACTGCCTTGTTGTAAGAACCATCCCACATTGTGTTTCCCCAAATAAGGGGACGCATGTCCTCTCCAACCCTAATTCTTATGCTGTCCATAGATTCCAGTTCTATTTCTACATTACGTCTTAATGTGGAAATAGACATATTCTGGCTTGATATAATGAGTCCAAAACGGGTTACTGAAGAGCTTTGCCATCTGAATACCTGTTGTGTTTCCATATCCGAAAAAATTATCTCTCTGCTAAAAAGATCAAAGTAAATATACTGGCTGCTATCTATTTCTCCCTGTGCCGGTACAAAATGCCATAGTCCCGAAAGAAAATTCTCAAAGGCAGCAAGGTTTCCCAGCAGCTCCCTTACCTGGCGCTGTTCTACCTGTGCTCCGGGAATCCTCGTTCTGCCGGATTCTGTATATATTCCCCTTGCATTGTCAAAAGAATATGTTGTTTCTATTTGATCCAGTATATTTTCTGATTCAAGATCCCGTCCAAAAGCTGAGATAGTAAAGCTTTGTCCGGGAGCTATACCCATCCTGTAAGCCTGGGATCTCTCTATTTCCCTAATTATTATGGCTCCATCTATTCGTATGTCTGCAATTCTGTAAAAATACCCAATATTTATACCCGGTGTATAAGCCCTTCTAAAGACTGTAAGGGTATGCTCTCCCTGGCTGTTTAAGCCGGAAACTACGACACAAAGGCTGCGATCACCTACTATATCCATGGTATAAAGGTTTACCGTCCCCGGGCTTGTGGCAAGAGTTGCCCCTGTCCAGCTTCTAAAATGGCGCTGGGTTTCATAATTATAATCTATATAGGTAATGTAAATTGGGCTGTCAATTTCCATTATATTCCTGTATGCCACAAACTGTGTTTCTATAAGCCCGTCAAAGTTTCCGTTAACTATGGATACAATAATTTCCCCGTCGTTTAAGGGAACCCTGGCACTTATGTCTTCTTCGCGCATTACTCCCTGGGCATAGTCAGGGTCATCAAAATATGCCTGCTCCGGATGCTGGGGAATTATAAGGCGGTTTTGCATATCTGCCTGGAAATCGATAACTTCCTGCGAGGAAGGGTAAAGATGGTATGTAAGAATTCCAAGAGCCGCCAAAACAAAAACCACCATGGAAACTATTTTTAGAAATTCAAATCTGTCAGATCTGCGATCAGAGGATCTCCTTTCGTTTATCCTTCTGTCACTTACCCTTCGATCTCCCTTACGACGCTCAACCTTGCGCTTAACATATTTGTTGTCGCCGGATCTTCTGTCGGCTACCCTGCGATCTCCCTGCCTTCTGTCGTCCTGTCTTCTATCCAGAGTATTTTGTCTCATATTTAATTATTGGAGTGAATTCATATAAGCTTGAGATGCTGATAAAACCCTGCTTCCTATGTGGGGATCTACAATAAGCACCTGCCATCCTTCATAATGCAGTGTTCTTGACCAGCGTAAGAGGTGCGGGTTTAATCTTATTACCGGTTCTATACTCATGGCGGAAGCAACAACCAGCACTGTTAATGACAATCTGTTTTGCCCTGTCTGGTTCTGCATAAGCCTTTGCGAACTCTCCAGTAAAGCATTGGTAAAATCTGCATTCCTTCCGCTTGCTTCTAAATTAAGAAGTGCTGACCGTATGGCTTCTTTGTCAATAAATGATGCTCCCCCGGAAGCGGGGTTTAGGCTCCCCGATGCAACTACACTTGCCCTGTCAGCTGCAGACCAAAGAGTGATGCTGTCTCCCTCAATGAGCAGGGAGTCAATCAAATTTTCCAGTATCCATGGGATAGCATCGTTTCTTATATATCCAAAGGCAATGGAATTGTCCACTATAAGGTGCAGATCCAGGGGGATCTCTCTGCCGCCGTCGGCCGGGGCCAAAGGCAAAATAAGGCAGAATAGGAAAAATATTATTGAAATTTTCTTCAAATTTGTACCCTCATACCAATATTTTAGCATATTTTTGCTTTCTGGGCAAGAATATTAAAAAAAGGCTTTACAATCATATTGATTTTCTGGTATAATTAGAGTGTTGCACTATGTAGAGTTGTGCGATGAGACACTTGGGTGTATTTTTATAGAATAAATTTTTTAAAGGAGTTTTTAATATGGCTGCTATAGACCTGCCAAAAAGTCCGAATGTATTTCATCCGGAAAAACCTAGTGCTGTTGGTTCAAGGAATTCACTGGCTCAGGAATACCGCGATCAGCAAGCAGAAGTAAATCAACTTTTGGAGGAAGAAACCAATAAGGTTATCCACCACTTAACCGCTAAACTTCCCAAAGACGTTCTTGAACGCCTGGATGTAATGGGTGGTCTTAAGGAGAAGCTGTACAATTACTTCAATCAGAATTTCCAGAACATGTTCAACCGTTACATGGTAACCAGCGAAGATGAAATGGTAAAGAAGGTTCGTAATTTTATAGACAAGGAAGAAACAAAAGTCCTTGCACGCTATACTCCCAAAGAGATAGCCGATCTTCTTGATGCAGTTGGCGGCGCCGACAAGTTCAACACAGGCGAAATTGAAAAATCAATTGTCAATATGTATGGTCACTTACAGGGACATATACAGCGCGGCGTAAACGAACTTGAAACCCACACCAACAGCATACTAAGACAGAAGACCGACACCGGTGCTTTTGTCCGCGGTGAGAATGCATACTCAATTGTAAAGTGTGCTTTTAAAGATAACCTTACAAAACCAAAGACAGTAACTGATGTAAAACTTTCAGTTAACATTCTTGATTCAGAACTCATCAGCCCCATCTTCCATTATCAGGTAACTGTCGAATATCTTATTAAAGATCTTCTTAGCAAGCACCTTGTTGATGCCATAGACCAGGCTATAGAGAGACTTAAGGACAAGAGAGTAGATGATGGTCTTGAAGAACTTTCTGACAGCGAAATCATCTTTAACAAATTTAACCAGATTCAGAACTTTACCGATGACGAACCTGAGAATCCAAAATCCAAACGCTATCAGCATGTAGCAAAGGCAATTCTGGATAAACTCGAAGGACTCAGAGCAGAAATTGATCCTGAAACCTTCGACCAAATGAATATCAGGGAAAACATCAAAAAGATTGTAGACATAGAAAACATCAGAAACAGAGGCTTCAATACCGCTATCAACTCCATCACCTCCATCCTGGATACCTCCAGAATGGGCTATCAGTACATAGAAAACCTAAAGAATGCAAGGGAAGTACTGATTCGTGAATACGAAGATACCGATGTTGCCAACCTCCCTGATGAACGCTATCAGATTAAACTTCGCTACTTTGACAATGCCCAGCTCAACGAAGATAGAAAAGCATACGATGTTCAAATTAAGAGCTTCGAAACCGAAATTCAGCATCTTTGGGATCTTCTGGAAGTAATCTACGAAGACGGAAAGAACCGCTGGAAGGTTAACGACTTTAAAGATCTTGCAAAGAGAAAGAGCCCCCGTATTAAAAAGCTCATCAAAGACAAAACCGGCGAGCCGATGTACGAAAATATTGCAAAAATATGGGACGAAATCTCCTTTGTTAGCGTTAACGAGACCGAAGTAGAAAGGTCAAACCGCACCTATATTTACGAAAAAGACAGAATTCGCCAGCGCATTATCCTTATGCGTAACAGGATGAAG
>Ga0099364_10002899_pt1 | contig 27096 bp, 23 predicted proteins | sample TergutTh196P3_FD_73070 | JGI IMG/M metagenome (GOLD analysis project Ga0099364, IMG submission 73070) | Microcerotermes parvus P3 segment gut microbial communities from Pointe-Noire, Republic of the Congo - Th196 P3 | ecosystem: Host-associated > Arthropoda: Insects > Digestive system > Gut ... | reverse complement strand
ATGTTTGCTGTGAATTATATTTGGGAATTACCTCGACCGAATACCGCCGATGTCCTCACGTCTTGGACACGTGTCAACCAATGGGGACCAAGCAACGATACAATTAAAGTCGTTGTCGGAAGTTATATCAATCAACCGATAAATCCCGAAACCCTTTTGGCAAGAGCCATCGGAAGTTGCGGACTTTCTCGCGACACGGCAAGATCGCGGATTACAATCTCCTCAGCAACGCATAACATCGAATTGAAAACCAATCACCACAGTTTTGATGCTATCTCGACGGTTACCCATATTTGCGAGGATTCCATCTTGAAAGTTTGGGCACATAATGCCTCAACATTGGGCACGATAACAGCCGCTCGCTGGAATTATCAAGGTATTACGGAAATCAAAACCGTAGATGTCGACACCTTGGAATTCAAAATTCCGTCCGAAAATTTTGTGATTACCGTAGATTTCCTAATCGACGGAGATTGCGGCTATACACAAGGAAATTCGCAACTGTCGGTCAATGTCGGCAATCAACCGGCAATGCCTGTTCCGCTGCAAAGTCCGTTCCCTTGTGAAGATGTACCGTTCGAAATGAATGTCTTTTATGATCAGTGGACAGATTCTATTTCTTGGGATTGGGATAAGACTCCGGGAGTTGTGCCGGAATTCGAGATATTCTCAACGGAAAACGGCTCTGTACCAAATGACTCTCTGTATTTTGGGGGAGTAGGCTCAACACCGTTCGACCTCATCGTTACGGCTTACAACCAATGCGGAACTCGACAAAATACTATGACCATAACGCCGTCCGAAGATATTATTGAAAACCTTGATGTTTTGGCTGTTTTCAACGCTATCGACACTGTTCGTTTCTGTTCCGGTGATACGGCAGTGATACATCTCAATATACCGACTCAACACACTCAAATCAGACCAACCTACCATTGGACACTTCCTCCGGGTTGGACCCAAGCAAGACCCGATTCGCTTGATGTAAGCGGAGAGGCAAACATTGTATGGCTTATCCCGAGTGATACCGCCGGAAATATCTCTGTCTATGCAGACGGCTGCGGACAAACCAGTACCAGTACGAGAAATGCATCGGTAACTCCAACGATTATTCAAATCGAAACAGGTCAGTCGCATTTTGTAGCAAATTATAGAGCCACCAATGTGGAATTTTTCGTGGAAAGTATCAGCAGTGCAACCGGACCTACGATAAACGCCTCTAACATTGATGATTTTGACTTGACTTGGACACCACCAACCAGATTCCAAACGGCAATAGGGGATACCGCTCGCTTGATTTTTGCTTTTATGGCAGAAGAACAATTTATGGTTCATGCTTCCGAAAAAACAGTGCCGGCAGGTCAAAAAGGCTGTACGGCAACGGCAAAAGTGAATCTCCGTGTGGATCATGCTTTCGAATTTAGGGTAGAACACCCGAATGCGGTTTGTCTAAATTCGGATTTCCCGGTTATAGCCACATCTTTGGGAGGAGAACCGACAACCTACTCACAACGGTGGTATAGAGATACGTTGGGAACAGGCACATTTACACTATTCGGAACAACAACCGACAGTATAGTCCGATTGGATCAAAAATATAGCGTTCCCGGTGGTCAAGATATGCAATTCATGGTCGTTGGCGTAAGCGAATTGTTTACAAGTCCGGGCATTGGAGGTTCCGGATTTGGTGCCGATGTAGTCGTGGTCTTTTCGGATGCGGTATTTACGGTAAAAGCGATGGATTCTCTTATTGCAAGCATTGTAAGCGTTGAAATGATTCAATTGATTGGCGATCAAATCCGAGTATTGGATACGTTTGCCGATCCGAATTTCGGTGCCGTGAAATTGGGCGAAAGATTGTTCATTCAAGGCGGTTTAGAAGGTCGTTCGGAAGAAGAATACACATCTCTTATTTTCCAATGGGGCAATGAAGCCGAATTGGATCAGGCAGGATTCACTCCGGATTCGACACATCTCCAATATGCGTTCTCAGGATTGATATTTACACCGCAAACATACTTCTTTGCCGTTATGGATACCGATGCTTACGGCTGTTTCGACTTGGATAGCGTTCGAGTGGAAATCCGCGAATTGGTAGGCGATCCGAAATTTGATTTCGGAGAAATACCCGGAGCATTTACACCGCATAACAACGATGGAATCAACGATGTCTTTATGGAAAATGTTGATGAAATTACGATCCTCAATCGTTGGGGAGCGATTATCTACGAAGCCAAAGGAGACAGAGCCAAAAACGGTTGGAACGGACGAAATCCGAGAACCGGCAGAATGGTCGACAAAGGCGACTATTTCTACATAATTACAATTTACGATATAGAAAATAATAACAAACCTCATACCAAAACCGGTGTCGTCACCGTGCTTTAATACTATGAAAACACACATTCTTACCCTTACACTGATGTTCGCTTTTTGCGGATTCCTAAGCGAAAATCTGATGGCTCAACAACAGCCACAGCAGGTTAAATCTCGAAAAAACAAAATCAATAAATGGGTTAAAACTGCTGACGAATCATTCAAAAGTGAACGCTATTTCAAAGCGTTCGGCTATTATGATCGTGCGTATCAACGTGAAGCGGAAGGTCCGATGAAAATGCACCTTCGCGAAAGATTGGGCGAAACCCAACGCAGACTTAACAATCCGGTTGAATCCGTAACCCATTTCGACGCAGTCTGGGAAAACGGCAGACGCGACAAAGATTTTTTGATGTCTTATGGTGATATTTTGCTCAAAACAGCCAATTATACCAAAGCGGAAACTGTGTACCAAATGCTGTATCGACAAGATACAAGTGATATTTTTGTCAAGAATCGTTTGGCGTCTGCTCAACTCGGATTGGCTTATGCCGACAGTTTAGATGTGATTTTCAGAGATCAAATTCGCTCGCAATATAAGGTGGCAACACCGTTTTCGCAATACGGCATGGTCATTGTTGACGACAAATTGGTGTACAGTTCGGCACAACGTGTGAAACCTGCATTGACCGACCAACGTACCGGACACGGATTCTCGCATCTCTATCAAGCCACATTACGCCAAGATTCGCTACTTTGGGAAAACCCACAACCACTCAGTTTCAATATCTGGGGCAATGTGATTAATGATGGCGTATTTACCTACGACCATGTGAATAAAATCGGGTATTTCCAACGTTGCAACGAAGGAAATTGCGGAATTTACACCACAACTTTCGAAAACGGTATTTGGACGGTTCCGCAAAAATTCGAGATGAACGGCGTAGCTGCCTCAAATGTCGTTGGACACCCTGCTATTTCGCCCGATGGAAAACGATTGATTTTTACAACCAGAGCCGAAGGGGGCGAAGGAGGTAGCGACCTTTGGATGACAACCAAAGTTGACCGTCCGGCAACCACAACCACAGCACGTAGACGAACAACAGGCACAACAGGCACCGCAAATCCGGCAGCATCCGGAAGAGCCGCAACTGCCGCAACTCGTCAAACCGAAAGAGAACAAGCCGCTCCGCCTGCTCCTGCAGCAGCAAGAGCCGCCGCAGCACGTGGCAGAGCTCCGGCAACTCCGCCGGCAGTGATCCGAAATCAAGATTGGGATGTGCCCGTGAACCTCGGAAAAGCGATTAACACAAAGGGCGATGAGGTGTTCCCAATTTGGATCAACAATGAAGCTATCGCTTTTTCATCCAACGGACACGTGGGATACGGCGGATTGGATATCTATGTCGCAGTTGCCGACGAAAACGGACATTTTAACGAAGCTAAACATATCGAAGCACCAATCAATAGCTCGTTCGACGATTATACATTGGTCATATCGCCCGATATCCCAAACATTTTCTTTTCAAGTAGCCGATATGTCGGACTTGGACATTCCGACGAAATTTATTCCTTCCCTAAAACAGCCTCCATCTTGGAATTCCAATTCGAAGTCAAAGATAACGAAACCGATATGCCCTTAGCGGATGCAGCCGTTTCGCTATGTGATGCGGATACTTGTATCGACTTAACCACCGACGAGTTCGGAAAAGCGAGCGTTACCAGACCCAAAACAACAATGTCTTACGATGTAACCATCACGAGAGATAACTATTATGACAGCGAACTGATCCATCCGGTTAATCAGGCTTTCACGATTATTCCTCTCCGCGATATCCGAAAAATCGCAGTGGCAATGCAACGAGATACAAGCCAAAAAATCGAATTTGACCCGATTCCGGCAAGATGGGAATTTTTATCTCAAAACTTGGAAGATGATGTGTTCGATGTGTTGGCAATAGCCACGCTCGACACATTGGCACAATTACTCGGATTAAACAACACGTGTGTAGAAAATTTGCAAATCGAATTGAATCCGTCCGATCATTTTACACAGGTTGGAGAGCTTCGTGCATTAGATGCACCGATGGTCGGAGAAGTGCCGATTGATGAAACAACAACGTGTAATATCTACTATCACGAGAAAGAGGCATTTTTCTCAACACAAATCCTTGCACACACGTCGGGAGAATTTCAAATCACGGGAATGCTGACTTACACCGTTGGACGTCCCGATTCTACATTCGTTTTCAGAGATGTGCCGTTTAGCGTTTTGGTGGTAGGTAAAGAAAAACCGATTGTCGATATCGATACTTCAACACCGGAACAACCTCCGCTTTTGGCTCTCAGTGAAGAACCCAAAGAGGACGAACAACCTCCGGTAGAAAGTTTAGTTGAAGAGGAACCTATCGTAGAAGAAACTCCGCAAATCATAGAAGAAATCCCGATACAAGAACCGGAAGAAGAAATAGACATGTCTTGGGCAGAAGGTGTTGAACATATCGAAAATCCGATGTTTTCACACAAAATGTCTCTCCACGAATGCGATTCCATCAATTTGATGGCAGAATGTATGCGTCCGGGAATGACTCCCGAACAAATTATCAGATGTATCGAAAGCAGAAAAAGAGAATGTGAGGGATTCGTAGATGCGAGATATACCGATGAATACAAAGATCGTATCAACGACCCGAATCGTAGAGCAAATTTAACCATTTTGCCTCCCGGAACTCCATGTCAGGATTGCGACAAAACACCGCAAAGACATAACAAAAACCAACCATTGTATATTCAAGCAACAGACGACAAACAAGCGTTGAGATTCACTGACCACGCCGGAAATGTAACGTTCTTTGACTTGGCTCCAAACACCAGATATGAAATCAATGTGCAAAGTTTGGTAACCGATGGTGTGGCATCTCTACCGGATAATATCCGTTCGTCCGACATCGTGAAAACCGTAACTACCAAAGATTACGTGATTTTTGAATGTGTACCGAAATTATCGGAAGTCGGCGATGAAATATATGTAAACAACATCTATTTCGATTTTGATCAATCGGATATCATCAAAGACGGACATCGCGAATTGGATCGTTTGATTATCATCGCCATCAAAAATCCGCAGATGAGGTTTGAGATTACTTCTCACGCCGACGAACGCGGATCGGTGGCATATAACCAAGAATTGACCGAACGGCGTTTGAATTCCGTTTTAGACTATATTCGTAGAAAAGGAATGGACGCAAGTCGCTTGATTACAAGAGCTGCAAGTAATTTGGAACCTCTGATTAAAGGTGCAAAAACAGACGAAGAACACGCTCTCAACCGTCGAACCAACATTCGTCTGTACGATCCAAGTGCAACCAACCAAATCGGACGCAGCTACGATGTCAACGAAAGTAGCCCACTGAACAAAAAAGGTCTGTGGTTTAGAGTGCAAATCGCCGCATACAAAGAGGCTCCGGAATATCCGCTTTATCTGTTTAGCGACTATATCAGAGCCGCTCAAGGAGCGGAATTGGTGTATTACCAAGATCGGGACGGTCTCTACAAATTCACGTTGGGCGAATTTTCTGACCTCAGCCAAGCACGTCGTCTCAACCAAAGAATTTTGGACGCAAACAAAGAGGCGTACGTCGTGGCATTTATGGACGGACAACGTATTACGGTTGCGGAAGCACAAGCCATCATAAGAAGACAAGCAGGAAGATAAATTTTGAATGAAATTGAGTCGGCTATATATAATCCTGTTCATGTTGATTCTGAGTTTTTCGGCTCAGACGCAACAGGACGTGCAATTGAGTCAGCAGTATCTTTCAAGAATCAATGTCAACCCTGCGGCAACAGGAACATCTAATTATGCCGATGCCTACCTGTTCGCTCGTCAACAATGGATGGGATTTGAAGGTGCACCGTCTACGCAGATGCTCAATGCACACGGCTATGTGCAAGACATTCGTTCGGGTGTGGGACTTTCTATTGTGAATGATATGATCGGACGAAACCGTTGTCTCAACATGATGTTTTCTTATGCCTATCACATTCAAACCGGCGAGGAAAGGTTCTTTTCTCTCGGATTGAGTGCGGGTTTGATTCATCGTAGATTCGGCGGAAATATCATTACGGAGATGATAGAAATTGACCCCGACATTCGCGAAATACTCTCGAACGGACAATCTGTATACAGACCCGATGTAAATTTCGGATTGATATACTCATCACCCAAATTTGCATTCGGACTTTCGGCAACGCATCTCACGCATTATCTTTTCAAAGAAAGTTGGTTTAGAATGCCGTTGCACGGATACGCATTTATAGAATTGGGACTCGATTTCAGTCAAACCGTTCGATTCACACCGAGAGCCCAAGTGATGAGTGCACTCGCTTACGGATCGGTGTTGGGAGATACACTCAAAATACCGCTGATGGATAAAGTGGATTTGTTGTTCGATTTGGGTGGTACGCTTTCTGTGCAAGATAAATTTTGGATCGGCGGAGCGTTCCGTGCCGGAATGCCGTTTAGCAGCGTGTCCGTCACAGCAACAGTCGGAGTTAATCTCACACCAAATCTGAGAATAGGATATGCTTACGATCACAAACTCGGAAATACATTTCAAAACGTCAAAACTTACGGATCTCACGAAATCGTGCTCAATTATCGGATGAAACTTACCGAAGTTGAAGTAGCCGAAGCAACTCCGCGATTCTTTGAATAAATTAATTACATACATCAACACATTTTAATCATGGCAAAAGAAACAGAATCATTCAACTCCTACAACATCATCAGTGCAGGAACCGTTGTAATCGGCGAATTTCATACGCCCGGAAATATCCGTATTGACGGTATGTTTGAAGGGAATATCTCCACAAAAGGCAGACTGATTGTCGGACAAGCCGGAAAAATCTCCGGACATGTCATTTGTCAAAACGGTGAATTTGAAGGAGAAATTAACGCAACAGTCGACGTAGAACAACATCTCGCACTCAAAACAACTGCAAAACTGATCGGCGATGTAAAAACCGACAAAATTTCGATCGAAACAGGTGCGGTTTTTCACGGACATTGCAAAATGAATCCAAACGAAATTCCTTTTGATAAAGAAAAAATTCAATAACATGCTACAAAAAACATCTCTTCAAACATACACGACTTATCTCGTTAGTACAGGCGTGTTTTTGGGTATTATATCCTCGCTCGGACTCATGTTTTGGTACAAATATATGCACCCGCTTTGGTTCATCTTACTGCTGCTAATGTTCGGTGTACAGTGGCTCGTGTTTGCTTTTGTCGCCAAATACGGACAGGACGAGACTAACACCATGCTTAAACAATATCAAATCGCCAAATACGCCAAACTGTTTATTTATCTAATCATTATGGTGATTTACGTGTTTACGATCAAAGTCAATGCATTGGCATTTTTGATCAATTTTATGGCGTACTATATTGTGTTCACGGCTTTGGAAGTATGGTATATCCACAAATGGATGAATACGATTCCGCCAACGAAAGAATAATCGAAATTCTAACCGTTAAACATCAACCCCAACAAGGTTTTCAATAATAAATTCCTGACGTTCGGGTGTGTTTTTTCCCATGTAAAAACTCAGCAATTCTTTGATACCGGAATCTTTCGAAATCATCACCGGATCTAACTTCATTTCAGGACCGATAAACGTTTTGAACTCGTCCGGTGAAATCTCGCCAAGCCCTTTGAATCGCGTGATTTCAGGGTTTGAACCTAATTTTTCTAATGCTGCCAAACGCTCTTCTTCGGTGTAACAATAAATGGTTTGATCTCTCTTTCTCACCCGAAACAGCGGTGTTTGCAAGATGTACACGTGTCCGTTGCGAATCAAATCGGGAAAAAATTGCAAGAAAAAAGTGAGCAACAACAGTCGAATGTGCATACCGTCAACATCGGCGTCCGTAGCAATAACAATGTTGTTGTATCGCAGATTTTCCATGTCATCGCTGATGTTCAGAGCGGCTTGCAACAAATTAAATTCTTCGTTTTCGTAAACAATTTTTCGCGTCAAACCGAAACAATTCAGAGGCTTTCCTTTGAGCTTGAAAACGGCTTGCGTATTCACATCGCGAACCTTCGTTACACTTCCGCCCGCAGAATCTCCCTCCGTGATAAACAAGGTTGTTTCTAATTTTCGCTCATCGTTGGAATTGTAGTGAACACGGCAATCACAGAGTTTTTTGTTGTGCAAACTTACTTTTTTTGCCGACTCTCTCGCCAACTTTTTGATGTTGTCCATACCTTTGCGTTCCTTCTCGTTTTGCACGATTTTTTGATACAACGCTTCAGCAGTTTCGCTGTGAATATGCAGGTAATTGTCGAGATGTTTTTTAACGATATTGTTAATGTAGTTTCGAATGGTTTCGCCTTTGCCTTCCGGTAAAACGTGAGTAGAACCGAGTTTGGTTTTGGTCTGACTTTCGAATGTCGGTTCTTGAATTCTGATGCAAATCGCCGCCACAATCGCCGAACGAACATCTGACGGCTCAAAATCTTTTTTGTAAAATTCACGAACAGTTTTTACAATCGCCTCGCGAAAAGCAACAAGATGTGTGCCGCCTTGCGTCGTGTTTTGGCCATTCACAAACGATGTGTAATCCTCACCATATTGGCGTGGATGGTGCGTCATAGCAAATTCCAAATCATCATCTTGGATATGAATAATCGGATAAATCGGCGTAGCATCTAAATTATTCGTCAGTAAATCGAGCAAACCATGTTCCGATTTCAACGTCAGTTCGTTGAACTTTATCGTGAGTCCGGTGTTGAGATAGCAATAATTCCAAAGCATTTTCTCAACGTATTCCGTGCGATAGTAGTAGTTTTTGAACAATTCCACATCGGGCGTAAACACGATTTTTGTTCCGTCTCTAAGACTTCCGCTGTCTTGAATTTTTTCATCGTTAGTGATAACACCTTTCGAAAACTCGGCAATTTTTGTTTTTCCGTCACGAATTGATTGCACTTTGAAATAACTCGAAAGAGCATTCACCGCTTTGGCTCCAACGCCGTTGAGTCCAACAGATTTTTTGAATGCTTCCGAATCGAATTTTCCGCTGGTGTTCATTCGAGAAACAGATTCTACCAATTTTCCGAGTGGAATACCACGTCCGTAGTCGCGAATGGTAACGGTTCCGTCCGAAATTTTTACTTCAATCGTGCGACCATTTCCCATCACAAATTCGTCGATACTGTTGTCCATAATTTCTTTCAACAACACGTAAATTCCGTCATCGTGCGAGGTTCCGTCGCCCAATTTTCCAATGTACATTCCCGGACGTTTGCGAATGTGTTCAATCCATTCTAAGGATTTTATATTGTCTTCGTCGTATTTGATGGGTGTCATAATTTTTCTTAAATTTTTACATTGTCTATTAATCTCACTTCTCCAAGCCATATCGCTACACATGCCACACGTCGCGGACAATCGCTCCAATTTACGATGGGTTGCAAGGTTTTTGCGTTCACAATTTCGAAATACTCTAATTTCGTGCGAGGAATTTTTCTGAACTGCTCTTCTGCAAAAGCCTTTAATGGTGCGGGTGTGAACACATCAGTCAAATCTCGACAATCTCTCAAAATTTTGTAAATTTGCGGAGCAATTCGCCGATCGTCTTCCGACAATCGTGTATTTCTTGAACTCATCGCCAAGTCGTCTTTCTCGCGAACAGTCGGACAAGCAACGATTTCTACTGCTAAATTTTCTTGTTCCACCAACGCACGAATAATCGCCAATTGCTGAAAATCTTTTTCGCCGAAATATGCTGTAGTCGGCTTTACTAAATCAAACAAACGTTTCACAACTACCGCAACTCCGTTGAAATGTCCCGGACGAAATGCACCTTCCATCACAGTTTCCAAAGTTCCGAAATTATAGGTTTCCGTAGGCTTTTCGGGATACATCTCGGCGTTGTCCGGTGCAAAAACAATGTCGCAACCAACGTCTTTCAACAGATCCAAATCACGTTCCAAATTACGAGGATATTTTTCCAAATCCTCAGCATTATTAAACTGAATCGGGTTTACATAAACACTTGTTACCACGACCTCATTTTCGCGTCTGGCTTGACGTACAAGCGACAAATGCCCTTCGTGCAAAGCCCCCATCGTTGGTACAAAACCAATGATCGGATTCGCACCTTGTGTTTTCAAGGCATTCTGAAGTTCGGTTTTAGTTTGGCAAAGAATCATATTATCAAAAATGTTAAAACAGTGTGCAAAGATACGAATTTTTTTTGAAATTAAACAAAAAAACCACCAACCTGATACACGGCAAACGCTAAAAACCACGCCAGTGCAGTCGTATAGATTGCCAAAAATATCGCATATCGCCATTTTCCCGATTGATTTTTAATCGTGATGAAAACCGCAATACATGGAAAATACAACAGGACGAAAATCAAGAATGCCAACGCATTCAAGGGTTGCAGATGTTTATCGTTGATAAAGCGTTCTTTGAATGCGTGTTCATTTTCAGTATCGGATTCTTCGTCGAAATACAAAATACTCATCGTCGAAACAATCAATTCTTTTGCAGAAATTCCCGCCAAAACAGCAACACCCATTCGCCAATCCATTCCAATCGGTTCGATAATCGGCTCAATCGTTTTTCCGATTTTTCCAAGATAGGATTGCTCCAATTGCTCTCGAGGTGCGATGTTGTCGTGATGTGGAAAATAGCCCAAACTCCAAACAATGATAGAGGCAATCAAAACCACACCGCTAATTTTTTTCAAGTATTCGCCGGAGTTAATTCGAATGATTTGCCACATCACGCGAAACGATGGATATTTGTACGGGCTCAACACAATCGGCGAATCATCTACCGTGTTTTTGAATACGGTTTTTGACAACACAGTCGCCGTTAACATCGACACCAAAATACCGAAAATATAAATTCCAAAAATCACAGATCCTGCATTGTTCGGAAAAAAAGTTCCCGCAATCAACACGTAAACCGGCAGTCGTGCAGAACACGACATAAACGGAATAATCAACATGGTGAGCAATCTATCTCGCCGATTTTCGATGGTTTTCGTTGCCATAATTGCCGGAACATTGCAGCCAAAACCCATAATCAGCGGAATAAACGATTTTCCATGCAAGCCGATAACGTGCATCAATTTATCCATAATCACCGCCACACGTGCCATATATCCTGAGTCTTCCATGAAACCGATGAACGCAAATAAAATCAAGATATTGGGCAAAAACATCAAAACTCCGCCAACGCCTACAATGATTCCATCGGTCAAAACCGACTTGAACCAACCGTCGCTCATCGAATTTTTCAAGAAAATGTTCAACATCTGCACCCCTTCTTCAATCCAATTCATCGGAATTTGTCCGAGCACAAACGTGGTTTGAAACATAATCCAAAGCACACCCAAAAATATCGGAAATCCCCATACCTTGTGGGTTAGAACCGCATCCAAGCGTGCACTTTTGTTAGAATTTATAGTAGATTTAGTCACGTATAATTTGAGTCTTGAATTGCAAAGGTACGATTTTTTTCGCGAATTGTCAATTTTTTTTTGTATCTTTGCACAGAATTAATATAAATAGCAAAATGGACATTACCGGACAACTCATCAAAATTCTACCCGAAACAACAGGACAAGGGCAGAAAGGACCTTGGATCAAACAAGAATTTGTAATCGAAACCAAAGATCAATTCCCCAAAAAAGCGTGTTTCAGCTTGTGGGGCGACAAAGTGGAAATTCTTCGAAAATTCAGCATGAGCGACATGCTTAAAGTGTCGTTCAACATTGAATCTCGCGAACATGCTGCTACCGGACGTTGGTACACGGAACTTCGGGCTTGGCGAATCGATCGTGCCGACGAAAGTGGTGCACCGGCTCCAACTCCGGCGTATTCAAATTCTACACCTGCTCCGGCAAGCCCTCTGCCTGCCGAAAATACAGACGGAATGACGTTTTCAAACGAACCGGCTAACGATTTGCCATTCTAAAATGTGATGAAACCATGGAGAACAGTTGGAGCTTTTTTGTTGGGATTGGCGTCTTGCCAACTTCCGCAACAGGAAAGTGAAATTGCTCCAAGCATTGAATATGTCAAGCGACCGAAAGTGGAGATACGTCTCGACAAAGTGCTGTTTAATCAAGGATTGCTCGTATCTGAAATCGAAAATTATTTTTTAGATCTTGACTCGGATAGCGTGTTGCATCAACATGATTTAGTGCAAAATTTTTATGCTTTGCAAGGCTACGAACCGCATTGGATTGATATTTCCGATACGTTGCAACATGCAGACTTTTTAAGTATTTTAAGGTCTTCCGAATTGCACGGATTGAATGAAAATACCTACCACTTCGAACGTTTAGCAACGAATTTGGAGAACCTTTCGTTTTTTTATTTTGAAGCCGGAAGTATCAATTATCAACTTTGGGCAGAGAGCGAAATTTTATTTTCCGATGCGTTGATTTTATTGGCAAAACATTTTAAGTACGGTGCTTTTGATCCGTTGAATTGTGAAAATTATCATTATTTTATTTCTTCCGATCACGAGATTTTAGAGCCTTTTCAAGTGTTTTATGAAAAAGATTTATCGTCGTTTTTTGAAAATTTACTTCCATCGAATGTGCACTATAAATCGCTTCAAAATGAATTTGCAAAACGTTTGGAAACTCCCGAAAATTTGAGAACAAGCAAAGATGTTGATACGTTAAATGTCCTGCGTGTCAACTTGGAACGTTGGCGATGGAATTCGTTGTTTGCCGATACGGGACGCGTGGTTTATGTGAATATCCCGGCGTTTGAAATGTTGGTGTTTGAAGATCAATCGCTGTTGTTGACATCGAAAGTTTGTGTGGGAACCAAACGTCCGAGAGATTATGCGTCGCAACTTGAGGATTACAAAAAAAATCCAAGACTGCATAAAAAACCGGCACATTTCGAAACACCTATTTTCAGAGACGATATCAGTTATATGGTTCTGAATCCGCTATGGAATGTTCCGAGCTCAATTGCAAAAAAAACAATTTTACGCAATATCCAAAAAGATTCGAATTATTTAAGTAAAATGGGATATCTTGTGTATAGCGGAAGTGAGCAAATAGACCCGCATTCCGTAGATTGGGAAAGTGTTACGATGGATAATTTTCCTTATCGTTTTCAACAGCCTGCGGGAGATCAAAATGCGTTAGGAAAAATGAAATTTATGTTTCCCAATCGGTTTGCAGTTTATTTGCACGATACACCCACCAAACGAGATTTTTCTCGTCAAAATCGAGCGGTAAGTCATGGTTGTGTGAGAGTCGAAAATTATATGGAATTGGCTCTCATTTTACTTTCGGATATGCCGAAATACGACCTCGATCATCTTAGAAAAGCCATTGGTTTGGATAAAAAAACAGACCAAGAAATGAAAACGATTAATCTGCCTTTGAAATCTACCACGCCGATTATTATTGACTACAAAACCGCATGGCTTGATATTGATGGAAATCTACAAATTTTCTCTGATGTTTACGAACGCGATCGATTGGTGTTGGATGCATTAGGGAGATAATTCAAAAAAATATTTTGCAAAAAATTTGGTTATGTCAAATATTTTTTGTAACTTTGTATTGGTTTTAATTTTGTAATGATTACAATTTTCAAAAATGAACAACAATATAAACATACAAAAAAAGTTGCAAAGCCTGGAAATACGACCATCTGTACAACGTATGGCTGTCATGGATTATTTGATGAAACATCGAACACACCCAACTATTGATACCATATACGGAGCATTACAATATAAAATCCCGACGCTATCTAAAACAACGGTGTATAATATCGTAAAAACGCTATCGGAAAGCGGTGCTATTCAAACTATATTTATTGATGAAAAAAATCTGCGATACGATGCACAAACCGAACAACATGCTCATTTTAAGTGTAATTCCTGCGGAATGGTAGCCGATTTGCCGATTAAAGAATTGCAAGTGAAAGTCAAAAATCCTGAAAAATTATCCATAGAAGAATTACATTTGTACTATAAAGGACTTTGTAAAAAATGCAAAAACAAACATAAATAACATAGTATTAACTTAAAAAAATTACAATTATGAAAAAATGGATTTGTACGGTGTGCGGTTATGCACACGAAGGAGATGCGGCACCTGCAGCGTGTCCGCAGTGTAAAGTTCCGGCTGAAAAATTTATGGAGCAAGCCGGAGAAAAAGTTTGGGCTACAGAGCACGTGGTAGGCGTGGCAAAAGGAGCTCCGGAAGATATTATTGCTGATTTGAGAGCAAATTTTGAAGGTGAATGTTGCGAAGTGGGAATGTACTTGGCAATGTCGCGTGTGGCACATCGTGAAGGTTATCCCGAAATCGGCTTGTATTGGGAAAAAGCGGCTTGGGAAGAAGCGGAGCACGCAGCAAAATTTGCCGAACTATTGGGCGAAGTGATTACCGACAGTACGAAAAAGAATCTCGAATTGCGTATTGAAGCGGAAAACGGTGCTACTGCCGGAAAATTCGACCTCGCAAAACGTGCAAAAGAGCTGAATCTTGACGCCATTCACGATACCGTTCACGAAATGGCAAAAGACGAAGCACGTCATGGCAAAGCCTTTGAAGGCTTACATAAACGCTACTTTAAATAAAGTTTTACACAACAAAATTAAACTTTTTTTATTCGTTTCAAACTTTGAAAACAAAAATGGCAGTCAATTTTTTGACTGCCATTTTTGTTGTTTTAAACTCTCTGAATCTTTGCACCAAGTGCGTTCAAACGGACATCAATGTTTTGATAACCTCGATCAATTTGTTCAATATGATCAATCACAGATTCGCCTTCGGCGGAAAGTGCGGCAATCAACATCGCCATACCGGCACGAATATCAGGCGAAACCATGTGTGTTCCTCGTAAATTTGTTTCGTGATTATTGCCGATAACCGTTGCCCGGTGCGGATCACAGAGAATAATCTGTGCACCCATATCAATTAATTTATCAACGAAAAACAAACGACTTTCAAACATTTTTTGATGAATCAACACCGAACCTTTGGCTTGCGTAGCGGTAACTAATGCGATCGAAATTAAATCCGGCGTAAATCCGGGCCAAGGTGCATCGGCAATCGTCAACATGGATCCATTCATAAAACGCTCGATTTCGTAGTGCTCTTGAGCAGGAATGAAAATATCATCATCACGTTTTTCTAATTGAATTCCGAGAGTTCCGAACACTTGCGGAATGATTCCGAGATGTTCCCATCTCACATTTTTTATCGTGATTTCGGATTTCGTCATCGCCGCTAAGCCAATAAACGAGCCGATTTCAATCATATCGGGCAACATGTTGTGGGTTGTTCCGTTCAATGTTTTTACGCCTTCTATTTTCAAAAGATTCGAACCGACTCCCGAAATTTTTGCTCCCATACGATTCAACATTTCGCAAAGTTGTAATATGTATGGTTCGCAAGCAGCATTGAAAATCGTCGTGTTGCCATTCGCTAAAACCGCCGCCATCACAATGTTTGCTGTTCCTGTAACAGATGCTCCATCGAGCAACATATAGTCGCCTTTTAGTTCTTTTGCGACAACAGTAAATGCGGATTTTTGAGTATCATACGTTACGGTTGCACCTAATTTTTCAAAGCCGATAAAATGCGTATCCAATCTCCGGCGACCAATTTTATCGCCACCGGGTTGTGGCACAAAAGCCTTGCCAAATCTCGCTAAGAGAGGCCCTGCAATCATAATGCTACCACGCAACGAAGTTGCCATTTCGGAAAATTCAACCGTGTTCATAAAATCCAAATTCAACGAATCCGCTTGAAATGAATATGTACTTTCGTCTAATTTTTCAATCTTAGAACCCATCGCTGCAAGCAATTCAATCAGTTTGTTCACATCAAGAATGTTGGGAACATTTTTCACAATCATTTTTTTGGACGTCAACAATGTCGCCGAAATAATTTGTAATGCCTCATTTTTCGCACCTTGTGGAATAATTTCGCCATTCAGACGATGTCCTCCTTGTATAACAAACAAACTCATAATCTAAAAAATTAGTGTGATGGTCTTTTCTTTTTTTTCTTTTTCTTTTTCCTCCTGGCGTAACTGATATCAGGCAATTCCGGAACAACATCTGTGTGCATATCTGAGGTGTACACAATTTTTCCGTCCGACAAAATTTGCAGTTGTTCCGCAATCGAATGTTCGTCGAGCGTGTTTTGATTCCACAGCATATAGGCACGTTTCATCTGAATAATCAGTAGTTTGACCAACGCTGTTTTCTCTTCGCTGTCGGGCATTTCGGAGGCTTTTGCAATCATGCGTTGCAAACTTCTTCCATAGTGTTTGAGACGAATTCCGTTGGTTGGATATGGTACAATTTCCGGTTTTTTTTGCAAAGTTTCTTGCGTTGGAATCGGAAACGGCGAATCAATATCCAACTGAAAATTCGACATCAAAAACAAATGATCGTAAAGTTGATGTTCTCTGTCTTCCTTACTGCCACCGTCCGGTTCGCTAAGTTGCGACATTACTCGAATAATCGAACGAGCCATATCGCTACGCTTTTCACGATCCTCAATCGTGCAAGCGAAATCAATCATGTTTTGTACCGAACGCCCGTATTCGCGAATGGTTAAAGGTGTTCGAGTTGTGTTGTATTTCATAGATTTTTTGAAATTTTTTTACAAAATTAAATTAATAAGTTAAAACTTGTTCATGTTCATCTCACTCGCAAGCGTTGTCCGATGCGGAGTGTAGACGATGATCGGATACCGTTTAAGCTGCAGAGTGCGTTGACGCTTGTGCCGTATCGACGAGCAAGAGCACCAAGCGTGTCGCCACTTCTGACGGTGTGAAATTTGGCTTCAGCAAGTTTTTTGGTTTCCTCCAAATATCCGAAATTCTGAGCTGACAGTTCCAAAATCGGATTTTTCAACTGACGTTTATTAAAGTCAATAATATCTTCCGGATTTATCGGTGCTCCCATATATCGCACTTCAAAATGCAAATGACTACCTCTCGAACGCCCTGTATTTCCGCCTAAACCAATCAATTCACCGGCTTTAACTTCTTGTTCGGGTTCAACCAAAAGTCGAGATAAATGTGCATAATATGTTTCCAAACCATTGTGATGACGCACGACAACCAAAAAGCCGTAGGTCGGACTTCGTCGTGCAATTCGCACCACACCATCGAAAACCGTATAAACCGGATCGCCCGTCCGAAGCCTGGTATCTATACCATAATGATAACGATTGCGACGTGAACCAAACCTTGATGTAGGCGTTAATCCCGGCGGACAATCGCAAGGATACACAAAACGCTGATCGTCGGAAATCAAAGGAATCATCGTAACACCTTCTTTGTTGGAAAAATCCGTTTTCGGATAATGAATCGTGTAACTGTCGAACGACTCATATTCCGCAAGAAAATCACTCAAATCATCATCATCTGTCGAAGTCCAAAAATTGGTTGCAAAAGCAAGACTGTCATTTTTACTTTCAAACAATTCAACCTGTTCGATGTCTGCATACGGATCGTCGCCTTGTGCAAATCCCCAAAAATTCGCCAAACAAAGAGCAACAACGAGTACTATTTTAATAAAATTTTTCAGTTCGATCATTAGTTAAATCTCGCACGTGTGCGTACATTTCGATAATCCACATTCGGATTGTTTTGTAAATATGTTACAATGTTGTCTACAACAAAAACCTCTGTAAACCTAGCATTTTCAATATGTTCTTGGAGATATTTTGAAAATATGTAGTTGTTCAAAACAACACGGTATGTTTTATTTTCATCTAAAATTTTTCCGTTTCGGTAGGTCATTCTCCCGATTTTTGCATTTCCGTCGGGCATACGTTTTGCTACATATTCAAAGCCTGCAGGAATCATCAAACAATCTTTTCGTTCTGAAAATTCCATTTCTATGACCTTTCGAATTTCGGCAGGTTTCAAATCCACAACGACTAAATAATTATTGAACGGCGAGAGTCGGAGAATATCTCCGTACGTTAACGGTCCGCTCGGCAAATTTCGTATTCGAATACCGCCACAATTCATGATTGATAAATCCACATTCGCCAGTGTTAATGCGGCATCCGTCATCATGTGTCCTAATTGTGTGAGGTTAGGAATTTCATATTTTAGCGATGTAAAAGGATTCATCAAAAACGGATTATTCTTATAGGTTTCGATTTTTTGGATCAAAACAGAATCCACCGGACCTTCCCAATTCTGTAGGTTTATCGTTTCCGTAGAGATGTCTGAAACAATGCCTTTTTCAAGTTTGATTTTGGTTTTTACGATATGTTTGGCTTGATATCCGGATTGTGTAATCAGCACATCGTTTCGAATCAAAATGGTGTCAATCAACGTGTGCGAATGTCCGCCGACAATCAAATCCAACTCCGGCATAGAATCTGCTAAAATCAAGTCTTCGCTCAATCCGATATGGGTCAATGCTATGAAAACATGTGCTTTTTTTCGGAGAAATCTGTAAGTCATTGCAGTCTCGATAGGGTCGAAAAATTGGATATTTGCTACATGTTCCGTTAAAGCCGCCGGTTTTCCGGTTTGTTTTTCCACATTGGTTAAACCAAAAAATGCAATACGGATTCCGTCTTTGTTGAAGATATGATATGGTTTAACGCCCGTCAAACCTGAGGTTTCGAGTTCGAGATTGGCTGCAATAACGATATCGTTAGATTCCTTCATTCGTTCGTTCAGCAGTTCAACACCATAATCAAATTCGTGATTGCCGATGAGCCACATATCAATACCGATATAGTTCAGCAAATTGACAATCGGAAATTGTTTTTTTTCCGCAAAATCGTTGAACGGATTTCCTGTAAAGCGATCGCCGGCATCCAGCATTATCACGTGTTTGTACGTGGCTCGGGTTTCTTGCAAAAACGCCGACAATTGCGGTAGATTTTCAAAATCGCCGTGCAGGTCGTTGTATGAAATTATCACTATTTCCGCCTCGTCCGGGACTTTTGGCGTGCAAGAAATCAGCCAAAAAGAACACAAACATGTGAGGAAAAATACGATTCGAATGTTTTTATTCATAATAGAAGCACAATTTGCCTACTGCAAAGGTACGAAAAATATCTGACATAACCAAATTTCAGAAAGTTTATTTATCTCTGTGGATTTTCTTTTTCCCTGTATCGATATTGATTAAACGATAGTTGAGATTACCCATGCCGAGTTGATGTGCGTAGATCAGTTGATGGTAGCCACTTCCGGAGTTTTGAGCTATTTTGTAAAACGGCTCGCAACAGCCCATCGCTTTAGCAACCAGATCGTAACTTGCTCTTTCAATCGCAACCATATCGGAAGACGCTAAAATTCCAATGTTCGGAACAAACGGTTCACCCGGATTCGAGCGACAATCGCATCCCGGCGTGATATCGACCAATACGTTGATATAAACCATTTTGTGCTTATCTTGAATGGCTTTGGCGTATTCCACCAAACGCTCGGTGAAAACTCGATGAGTTTCATCTCTGTGAGGCACATCTAATGCTTTGTCCGGACAAAGTTCAATACATTTTCCGCAACCGGTGCATTTGTCGCGGTCGATCGTTACCGGATTCAGCGAAATAATGGCATCTTCCGGACAAACAGCCTTACAAATTCCGCATTTCGTACATTGATCCATATCCGCAACCGGAATATTGTTGGCATGCATCGCTTTTTTGCCTCTCGGCGTAGCCAATCCCATCGACACATTTTTGATAGCACCGCCAAAACCCGTACCACCGTGCCCTTTGAAACGCGAAAGAATCAACATAGCATCGTAATTATCCATACCTTCGCCCACATAAAATTCGGCATAATGTTTAACACCTTCGATATTTTCGATTGTTTTTTCAACATCAAAAATATCAATAGGAGCATACGTAAATCCGTGGTCTAAGCCCACTTGGATATGACTTGCTGTTGTGGCACGCGGACCGCCGTAGAGCACGTTGGTTTCCACGAAAGTCGCGTTAAGTTTGTTGACAATGTTTTCGAACAGATAAGGTTTCACAAAATACGGATTTCCGGGTTCGCCGAAATGCGTTTTGAACGCGATGTTTCCCGTGCCGAGGTCATCTGCGATGTATTCAAAAATTTTGTCAAAACCTTCGATAGTGATGTGTTCCGTAAAAAACACATCAGAAACGGTTTCGTCCATTTGGTTGGAGTTTCCGCAAGAAACAAGTATACATGCGGTGATTGTTGAGATTAGGAATTTTTTCATGTTGTTTTGATTTTTTGTAGGGGAGGGCACGCCCCGCCCTAACAGGTTTATTTTGCAAAGATACGAAAAAAAATTGAAAAGCACGGTATTTCGTTTTTTTTGTAGGGGCGTATTGCATACGCCCGACGTTGGCGGTTGTTGCCGTGCGGCTATTTGTTTCAACAACAAAAATAATCCCTAACCCCATCAAACGAAAGCTCTGAAAGGTCTAATTCCGTAGTGGTTTCGCCAATGGAATCTAAAAAATGTGCGTCGGAACTTTGAATGAATTTGAACTTTTTGAGATAGGCAAAACGCTTGATAAATTTTTCGGGCGTGATGTGTTTGCTGACCTCCATACCATCGGCTTTGATGTCGGGCGGAACAAACCCCAACTGACTCATCAAACTCATACTTGGTCGGTCGATATGTGCAGGAATAAAAATGCCGCCCAACCGATGAACTTCATCGTACAACTCGTCCAAACTCGCATCTACTGCGGAAAGCAGAAAACGCGGCTCCTCGTAAACAATATCCTCATTTTCATCTACAACAATTTGATAGCCGAATTTATCCGTGTCATTGGGGATATCGGGCAAATGTGTATCCAAAAATTTTTGAAATTCATTCAACGTTTCATCATCTTTGAAAAACGCCAAACAATGTGCCTCCTCCTTACTCGTAATTTCGCACCCACACAACACAAACAAGCCTTGTTTTTCGCCGATTTTTTTCACCAACGGTGCCTGTCGTGTGGAGTTGTGATCAGCAATGCCAATAATATGTAAACCTCGCGAAATAGCAGTATCCACAATGCTTTGCGGACTCATGCTCAAATCTCCACAAGGCGAAAGAATCGTATGAATATGGAGGTCTGCCTTATACATGAGTTATGAATTATGGATTATGGATTATGAATTGATTTGTGTGTTATGATTACGATTGGGCGAAGCCATTCATAACTCATAATTCATAATTCATAATTCGCAAATAGCCGCATATAGTTTCCCCGTAATCTCAAACGTCTGCTCATTCGTGCCGAGTATCGGAATTCCCTCTTCGTTGCTTTGTTTGAGACAATCTTCATCGGGCGTCAAACCTTTGACCAAAATAATTGCAGCAAGTTCTTTGAGCGAGGCAATTGCCATGATGTTTTTATGCGTTTGAAGTGTAACCCAAACGTTACCCATTTCGGCATGTCCCATCACATCACTGAGAAGGTCGGATACGTAGCCCCCGTCAATGGTTTGGTCTAATCCGGTTTCGCCGGAAAAAACTTTCAGATCTAACTTTTCTTTTAATTCTCGAACGGTCATGTTGTTGCTATTTTAGTTGAAAAATATGGTACTTCCGTAGAAATTTATTTTTTACTGTTATACTGTTTCAACGCTATTTCCAAGCATTCCATCGCATTCCGCAAATCGGTTTCATTCAAAACATAACTGATGCGAACTTCGTCTTTTCCTTTTCCGCTGTTTGGCGAATAAAATCCGGTTGCAGGTGCAAACATAATCGTTTGTTGATTGTGTTCGAATTTTTCCAAAAGCCACTGACAAAATTTATCCGAATCATCAATAGGCAAGCGTGCCATAACGTAAAACGCACCGGTTGGTTTTGGACAAAAACAACCGTCAATTTTGTTGATTGCCTCAACAACAATATCGCGACGTTTGGTATATTCAGCAACCACTTCATCGAAATAAGATTGCGGTGTATCGCATGCGACTTCAGCAAAAATTTGTCCGTAACTCGGCGGACTTAATCTCGCTTGAGCAAATTTCATCGCTGCATTGTAAACTTCTTTATTTTTAGAAATGAATGCTCCAACACGCGTGCCACAAGCGGAATAGCGTTTCGAAACAGAGTCAACAATAATCACATTTTCTTCGATACCTTTCACATGAAGTACCGAAACAATTTCCGTATTATCGAAACAAAATTCGCGATAAACTTCATCTGAAATCAAAAATAAATCGTGCTGTTTGACTAATTCGCCCAACTGTTCCATCTCTTGACGCGTGTAGATATAACCCGTAGGATTTCCCGGATTACTGATGATAATCGCCTTCGTTTTCGGTGTAATAACTTTCTCAAATTCTTTCACCGGAGGAAGTGCAAAACCGTTATCTATCGAGCAAGGAACCGGAACTAATTTTGCTCCGGCATAAACCACCATCGCGCTGTAATTGGCGTAAAACGGCTCAGGGACAATGATTTCATCGCCCGGATTGGCACACGCAAACACAGCAAACAAAACAGCCTCAGTACCGGCATTGGTAACGATAATTTCATTCTCGTTAACATCAATATGCTTGTCTTGATAGTATTTTGCTAATTTTTCACGATACGAAATATGTCCTGCGGAATGGCTGTATGGAATCAATTTAAGATCACTGTTGCGAACCGCATCCAGTGCAGCTTTCGGAGCATCGATATCAGGCTGACCGATATTCAAGTGATAAATGTGAACACCACGTTTTTTAGCATCTTCAGCATAAGGAACCAGTTTGCGGATTGGCGAAACCGGCATTTGAATGGCTTTCTGTGAAATTGTCGGCATGTACGTCGTTTAGTTTGTTTTAGGATTCACATTTCCGGCAATACGAAGGGTAACACGCTCTGTATTGTCAACAGAATTCGAATGAACCGTAATCGCTCTGCCAATATGCCCGAGACGATGCGTATCGTAACGCACTTTTATCGAGCCGTATTCGCCCGGCATAACCGGTTCGCGTGTCCATGACGGAACCGTGCAACCGCAAGATGCGGAAACATTCGATAAAATCAACGCTTCCGAACCAACGTTTCGGAATTTGAATTCGCCTTCTCCATTGGCACCTTGCTCAATTTGACCGTAATCATGCACGGTGTTTAGAAACTCAATTTTCGGACCTTCTACAGCCGGTGCAGATACAGGCGGTTCCACAGTTTGTGATTGATTTTGTTGAGCATTCGCAGAACCTGCTACAAATGCTGTTAACACGAGGATGTAAAGAATTTTTTTCATGACATTATAGTTTTATTTTTTATAGTTTTATTTTGGATTGACATTACCGTTAAGACGAAGTATGACCCGATCGGTTTTTCCGTTGGAAAGAACAGTAACCGTTTTGCCCATAGCACCGAGAATATGCGTGTTGTAGCGAACAGCTACAATCGCCTCTTGACCGGGCATGATCGGCTCGCGAGGCCAATTTCTAATCGTTACACAGGTTCCGCAAGACGGACGAACATCTAACAAAACCAGCGTTTCAGAACCGATATTTTTGAACTTGAAATCAACGTCGCCGTTAGAGTTTTCTACAACTTCACCAAAATCGTGAACCGTTTTTTCAAACTGAATTTCCGGACCTTGAACACTCGGCGTAAACGAATTATCTGAGCCGACTAAATTAACCGTCCGTTGTTGAGCATTCGCTGAAACCACCGTAAATGCAGCCAATGTGAGGACATAAACAATTTTTTTCATAGCATTTTAGTTTTGAGGTTTTATGTATTAGACACTTTTTGTTGCAAAAGGTTTAATCGGCAACAACAAATTTATTTGCAAAGATACGATTTTTTTTTTGAATAACCAAAAATAAATCCTATCTTTGCAAAATGAAAACGAATTTTGCATTTTGGTTCACGCATATCGGGCTGTTTTTGACTCTGTTATTTTTTATTTTCGGACGCCTGAGTTATCAAGAACTTCATGTTCGGGCGTTTTCCGAAATTGCTGAGGATGTGGCTATTAGCGACAAGCATGATTTATTTCAACTGCCGTTTCAAATTACGTTGAAAAATTTTGAAGCCGAATTTTACGATAATCATCAGCCGAAATCCTACAAAGCGGATATTATTTTGAAAAATAAAGATTCGGAAAAACACCATCTTTTGCAAGTGAATCACCCTGCACGATTTATGAATTATGGAATTTATTTATCGAGTTATGATCAAACCAATCCAAATCGCCCGGACTATGTGATTTTACTGATAGTTTACGATGTAGTCATGTATGGAAAATATATGGCGATTATGATGTTTTTGATTGGATTATTGTTGTATGTTTGGCAACTTCCGTTTGCAAAAAATCGACTGATTTCTTTGGTCGTTTTGCTGTTTGGATTAGGGTTTTCGATGATTCCGTTCGGACCGTATTTGTGGGGCACCAAAAATTTGGTTCCTGCGTTGCAAAGTTGGTGGTTTATGCCACATATTGCGGTGTATATGTTTGCTTACGGAGCCTTGTCTGTGGCGTGTTTGCTGGCGATTTACACGATCGTTGCTCGAAGTCGAAGTGCTACTCCAACCATACAAAAATCAATCGATTTTTCTCTAAAACTCGGCACTTTTTTAATGGGAATCGGCTTAATTTTCGGTATGTTGTGGGCGAAAACCGCATGGGGACGATTTTGGGGCTTTGACATCAAAGAAACTTGGGCACTCATTGCTTGGGTGGCGTTTTTGAGTGTTTTACATTTCAATTATGTTTATGGAAAACATCGAAAAACCTTGTCAATACTAATCATTACAGCATTTGTACTTCTACAAATCTGTTGGTTTGGAATTAATTACTTTCCCGAATCCTGGAAAAGTTTACATCGGTATTAAAAATTTATTTGCAGAGATTGTACGTATCCGTTGCAATCACCAATTCCTCGTCAGTTGTGAGCAATAGGACTTTGACACGAGAATCCGAAGTTGAAATTATGGTATCTTTGCCACGCAATCCGGAATTAATTTTTTCGTCCAATTTCACGCCCATGTATTCCATATTTTTGCATACGATTTCTCTTACGGAGAAGTCATTTTCGCCGATACCTCCGGTAAATAGAATCACGTCTACACCGCCCATTGCGGCTGCGTAGGCACCCACGTATTTTTTTACACGATAGGAGAACATATCTAATGCCAATTGTGCACGAGTGTTACCTTCGCCGGCAGCAGCAGCAAGGTCGCGCATATCCGACGAAACGCCTGAAATACCTTGCAATCCGCTCTTTTTGTTCAACACATCGTTCATTTGTTGGATATTCAAATTTTCTTTTTCCTGTATAAAGAAAACCGCACCTGCCTCAAAATCTCCGCAACGTGTGCCCATAATCAAACCTTCGAGGGGCGTGAGTCCCATCGACGTGTCAACGGATTTTCCTTTGTCAATCGCACAAATCGAGGCACCGTTGCCCAAGTGACAAGAAATAATTTTGGTATTTTCCATTTTCACACCGAGCATATTGCAGGCTTTTTGTGCCACAAATTTATGACTTGTTCCGTGAAATCCATAACGCCGAACCTTGTATTTATCGTAGTATTCGTGCGGGATTGCGTACATATAGGAATACGCCGGCATGGTTTGGTGGAACGAAGTGTCGAACACCGCAACTTGCGGAACGGCGGGCAATACGGCTTTAATGCAGTCGATACCTTTTTTGTTTGCAGGGTTGTGAAGTGGAGCAAGAGTGAAGAGTTCCTCAATTTGTTTTTCCTCTTTTTCGCCAACGACAACGCTTTCCGGGAAAAATTCTCCACCGTGAGCCACACGATGACCAACGGCATTGATTTCCGCAAGGTCTTTGATAACGCCGTGTTCAGGCGATGTTAGAGCTTGCAACACAAAATTCACACCCTCTTGATGAGTAGGAATTTCAAGAATTTGTTTGATTTTTTCGCCATCTTTCGGTTGGTGATTAAAGATAGCATCGTTGAGACCGATACGCTCAACCAAGCCTTTGGCGAGGACATCGGGCGTTTGACCCATAGCAATGAGTTGATACTTTATGGAAGAACTTCCACAATTTAGGACTAAGATTTTCATTTTTTTTGATTTTGATTGAATTTGCAAAGGTACAAAAAATATCTGATTTGAACAATTTTTTTTATGGTGTTTCAAAAAAAAGTCGTATCTTTGCAAAAAATAAACACATCGCCTATGAAAAAATAGTGTGCTGAAAAGCACGGAAAAACATATATAAACGGCGTTTTGCTGTATTCTTGTTCTATGAAACGTGAGAAATTTCAAGAAGTCTTTGAGGATAAGTATAACGCTCGCAGAAATGCGGGCTTTTTATTTCAAAGAACAGGTTATTCTCACGACCTCATAGAGCGGATAAGAAGTCCGTTTTTTTTATTGCCCTAAATCATAAATCATAAAACATAAACCATAAAATACCCATGAAAAAAATCACCCTAATCTTAACCCTTATCGCAACTTTTGCAACAAAAAGTTTTGCGTATTGTCCCATTCCGCAATGGTGCCCCAAAGCCGATTTGCATCAGACCGTTTGCCCGGGCGAGCCTATTGATGATATCGAATTTCCGTCGGTTATCGGAAAAACTCTAATCATTAACTGGTGGTTGGACGGCACGCGTTTCGCGTCGATTGGCACGCCTCCCGGCATCACGGTTTCCGGCGACGCCTCGACTCCGCTCGGCGACCGGGAATATGCGTGGCCTGTCTCTATCAGGGGCACGCCCACAACCCCCGGCACTCATCACTATACCGTGAGCAATACTTGCGGCGTGGAGCTGCTACACGGGAGCATCACCATCACTACTAAGATC
>Ga0099364_10002898_pt1 | contig 27109 bp, 26 predicted proteins | sample TergutTh196P3_FD_73070 | JGI IMG/M metagenome (GOLD analysis project Ga0099364, IMG submission 73070) | Microcerotermes parvus P3 segment gut microbial communities from Pointe-Noire, Republic of the Congo - Th196 P3 | ecosystem: Host-associated > Arthropoda: Insects > Digestive system > Gut ... | reverse complement strand
GCTGCGGCGCTGCCGCAGCGGAAACTGAACTACCCCAAAGTATAATTCGTCATTCCGAATGAAACGTAGTGAAATGAGGAATCTGAAAATATGCAATTTTACAATTAACATAACACTAACTTTAAAAAATTTTTAATTTTTTTTAATTTTTTTTTTGAATAATAAAAATTTTATCTATTTTTGCATTCTGAAAATAATATAAAAAATAATTTTATGAGCATATTTTCGACAATTATTACAATTCTTTTTGTACTGATACTACCCGTTTTGGTCTATTTTTGGATGAATCAAATCGTCTCAAAAAAGAAAAATGAAATGCTTGAGAGACAAATAACTGAATTGGAAAAAAAGAATTTGGCAAAAGACAAATTTTTTTCCATTATTTCTCATGATTTGCGGGCACCATTCAGTTCTTTGTTAGGATTTTCTGAAATGTTGGTCTACTATTCAGAAGATTATGACAAAAATGAAATAAAAAATTACAGCAATCAAATCTATGCGGCATCTATGAAACTTTTATCATTGGCTGAAAACTTGCTTCAATGGTCAAAAACTCAATTAGGAACTATTACTTATAATCCCGAACTTACTGATATTAACATTGTTTCAGATAATGTTATTAATGCACTAAAATTATCCATTCAAGAAAAAGATATTAATATAGACGTTGATTTTGAGCGAGGATTAACTGCTTATGCCGATTCTAATATATTTTCAATAGTATTGCGCAACTTGATTTCTAATGCAATAAAATTTACCAAAACTGGCGGAACCATTAGAATTAGAGGATACCAAAAAAATGATAACGAAATTGAAGTAGAAGTAAAAGATAACGGCATCGGTATGAACAAAGATCATTTAGATAAACTTTTCCAGATTGATAAGCATGTTTCTACGGCTGGTACGCTTAATGAGAGCGGGTCTGGGTTAGGATTGATACTTTGTAAAGAATTTGTTGAAATAAACGGCGGAATTATGAGCATTAAAAGCGAACCAGGAAAAGGAACAGCAGTAATGTTTACAATTCCTAAAAACTAAAAAATAAATATGGCTACACAAACAGAAAATATAAGTTATAAGGATGCAGTCGACGAAATCCAAAATATTTTTACAGAAATGGACGAAAATGAAATGGACTTAGACGATTTTGCAAATAAACTCCAAAGAGCCATTTTTCTGATTAACTACTGCAAACAAAAATTGAGCGGTACAAAAGAAGAAGTTGAAAAAATGTTAAAAGAATATGATCTTTCAGTAAATAAATAAAATATTTTTAATAATCCATACAAAATGCGAAAATTTTTCTTAATAATATTATTAACCTGTTTAACAACATTACTCTTTGCCCAAAATAGGAAGGGTAATTTTCAAATATTAGAGGGCTGCGACAATCATGAATTGTACGTGTCCTTTTATTCTGATGATTTTTTCTATTTGGATGATTCAGAAACAAAAGAGCAAATAGACAGGCTTATTTACAGTTATTCTATCAAATTAGAGCGTTGCGCATTATTACCCGAGAAAAAAATTGACCAACTAACACAAAACAACAGAAAAGGTGCGAATCCCGCAATAGAGAAACTTAAAAGAATCTATAAAGTGCATATTCCCGATGCTGATAACGCACTTTTATATCAATTAGCGGCACAATTTGAAGAATTAGATGAAGTTGAGTATGCCTCGCTTGTGCCGATTTATCCTATTCAGCCACCTATTTCAGATACACCCGATTTTGAATATCTTCAAACTTATTTAAATACCGATCCTGGCGTTGATATTTATTATGCTTGGTCTTTGGGTTTATATGGTGAAAATATTAGGATACGTGATATTGAGTATGGTTTTAATGGAAATCATGAGGTATTAGTTGGACGAAATCTTTTTATTGCACCCGGTATGGATATACATCCAGAAACGGATCCAGATTGGTGTGAACATGGAACAGCAGTTTTTGGGATGGTTTATGCACACAACGAAAATTTCGGCAACAAAGGAATGGCGCATGGTGCACAAGAAATGGTTCTTTTCCCTGAATATCAAAGTAGCGGATACAATAGAATTAACGCTATCGCTCAAGCCATAGAAAATTCAACCGAAGGCGATGTTATTATTTATGAAATGCAATATCCTGCATACTCAGATTATCCTGATAGTTATGTTCCTGCGGAATTTCATCCGATAGTATGGGATTTAACCAAAGCGGCAACTGAAGCGGGCATTATTGTTGTTGCTGCCGCTGGAAACGGTGCTCAAAACTTAGATATTCCTTATTTTGACGAATATAACAACAGAGGAAATAGCGGCGCAATTATTGTGGGTGCAGGAAATACAACTATTTATCACGCACCTATGTATTTTACTACTTATGGCTCACGCATTGACGTTCAAGCATGGGGACAAAATGTTTTTACAAGTGGATATGGAAGTTATATTCAGATAAATAATGACTTTAACCGCGGATATACAATGTTTTCCGGAACAAGCTCAGCAACCCCAATAGTAGCATCTTGTGTGATTATTCTGCAATCTTATTGGCATTCTTTAACGGGTGAATATCTTTCGAGTCGAGATATGCGAGACCTTTTAGTAGAAACAGGAAATCCACAACTTTCACAACTTACAAAACCAATCGGACCCATTCCAAACATGAAAAATGCCATCGAAATGATTAATGGTATGATTGAGTGTGAAATGCCCGTAAATGTTCAAATTGTAACGGATGAAGATTGTATAGTTCACATATTTTGGGAAAAGCCTCAAGATATGATTAATCCTACATACAACATATACAGGAACAACGAATTAGTTGCCGAAAACATTGAAGATACTTTTTATAGCGAATATATTGACCCTGAAGTTATTTTTGAATGGAGTGTTCGCACCGTTTGTCAGAATGGAATGTCGAAAAAAGTTAGGATATTTAATGAGATCTGTGAATGCGATTGTTTACCAGCTTTCGATTTGAAAATTGAAATAGATGCACTTTGCAATTTACAATTGTCTTGGAATTCACCCTACGATGACCCAACGATTTTATATAATGTTTATAAAGACAATGTTCTTGTTGCAGAAAACCTTACATCGCAACAATATTCTGAAATCATCGAGTCAGACATTCATTACGAATGGTGTGTACAAATTTTGTGTGATGACCATTCGCCGAAGAGATGTATAAAAAATGAACTTTGTCATGGAGGCGACATCAGCGAGGTTGTTCTAAAAAAAACATACAGGTTTTATCCCAATCCTGTCAAAAACGAACTTACAATAGAACGAACCGATTTTTTATATGAAACAATCAAAATTGAAGTTTCTAACATTCAGGGTAACAATGTTTATACCACCGATTTAGAGACAAATCAAGTTATTATCAATTTCGATAATTTTAAATCAGGAGTATATTTGCTTAAAATTTACGATTCTGACAACATTTTCGTAAAAAAAATTGTAAAAAAATAATTTTAAAAAAGTTGTCAACACTTTTGTACGTTTGTGAAAAAAATAGTATTTTTGAAAAAAATTTTTAAAATTTATAGTATGAATAATATTTGATTAATGATGAATATTTTACTGATGAAGCTAATTGGTTTATAGTATTTAGTCTGGGTAATATTTTACAACAGTAAGTGACGTGGGAGAAACACAACGAGTTATAACAAGAAGGAACAAAAGTTCAAACAGAATTCAAGTGCAAAGCAATGTACTTGAAACTGCTTATCCAAATTCAACTAAAAATGTGGTCGCTTTTGAAAAAAGTATTAGAAATAATAGTTTTGAAACATTAGCGGTTTTTGATAAAGATGGGAATATATTATTACAAAATAGAGGGAACGAAACAGAAGCAGAAGCGCATGCTACAGTAAATGTTGAAAATGGCATTTTAACGCATAATCATCCGAATGGAGGATCTTTTAGTGATATTGATATTCAGTCGGCGTTACATTTTAATCAAGCAGAAGTAAGGGTAGTAACTGACACATATACATACTCAATGAAAAGACCATACGATGGTTGGGGAGTTTCAAATAGAAAAATGATAAGGGAATATAAAAAGGAGTTAAAAAAAGTTAGTAGTGAATATTCAAAAAGGGTTAAAGAAGGAAAAATTACTTCAGAAGAAGCGTCTATTGATACAACTCATGTTGTTATGAAAAACCTCTCAAAAAAATATGTTTGGAATTATACCAGGAAAATAAATTAATATATAAAATATAAAAAAATATCAATTAATGAAAAGAATTTATAAAAATAAAAAAGAATACATTGAAGGTAAACCGGGAGTCATCATTTGTGATGACCGTGGTTTGCACATTGATTACTTTTCTGATATATCCTGTTATAAGTGTAAGCATTTTCGCCAATGGGATTACTTTTGCAAAGCGTACCCCAACGGGATACCCGATGAGTTGATATATGGAAAAGAAAAACATACAGAGGTGCAGACAGACCAAAAAGGCACAACAGTTTTTGAAGAAAAAATAAAGCACTCAAAATCAAAAAATAATACCACAAAAATTAAATTATCTCAAAAAGAAATCGAGGCTATTAATAAATATTTTAATGGCGAAATGGAAACGTTTTCCGCAACTCATGATCAAATGAGAATATTCGGACCCCTCCTCGACAAAGCAAAAAAATTAATGTTGGAACTAAACGCAGCGAACGAAATAGGGCATATAATAGAGTGGTTTTGGAATAAATATCAAGAATTGAACAATTTAAAAAAGGTGGCATAACCTTTTGTATTGATACTAACATTATTGTTTTACTATGAAACTTACATGACAAAATAAAGATTTTAGACACACATACAAATGATTATATTTCAATAACATATTACAATATATACAGATGAAAAACCAAATAAACGATACCAAAATTGCTGCTACTTTCCGAGAGTTATGGAAAGTAGTTGGAAATAGTTCTTTGTTTGAAATAAAATTTCATTACAAAGGCGTTTTACGCACAATTTACGTAAAATGTGAAGGGTCTAATTTCAGCGGCAGCATCAAAGACCGTATGGCGCTATATATTTTGCAATGTGCCTACGAACGTGGAGAAATAAAACCGGGCGATACTATTGTTGAAGCAACAAGCGGAAATACAGGTATTGCTTTTTCGGCATTGGGCGCTGTTCTGAGGCATAAAGTAAAAATATTAATGCCCGACTGGATGAGTCAAGAACGTGTTGATGTTATTAAAAGTTACGGTGCAGAAATTATTCCCGTTTCAAAAGAAGAAGGCGGCTTTCTGGGAAGTATAAGAATTACAGAAGAGATAAAGGCTAACGAAAAAAATATTTTTCTGCCGCGACAATTTTCTAATGAAGATAATGCAAAAATTCATCAACTAACCACTGCAAACGAATTATGGCTACAAATGCAAGAATTTGGCGCCACCCCAGACGCATTTGTTGCAGGAGTAGGAACCGGCGGAACAGTTATGGGAGTTGGAAGATATCTACGTGAAAAAGTTCCTAATATCAAAATTTTTCCAATGGAACCCGCCGAATCCCCAACAATTTCAACAGGATATAAAGTTGGTGTTCACCGCATTCAAGGTATTTCTGACGAATTTATTCCCGCATTAGTCAAACTTGATGAACTTGATGACGTTATTCAAGTCGCCGACGGAGATGCTATTTTAATGGCTCAAAAACTTGCAAAACAATTAGGAATTGCAGTTGGAATCTCATCAGGCGCTAACTTTGTTGCCGCTGTTATTGCACAACAAAAATTAGGCAAAACTGATGGTAATGTTGCAACAATATTCCCCGATTGTAACAAAAAATATTTAAGTACCGACCTTATGCGAGAAGAGCCTATCAAAGAAGGCTACTACTCTTCCGATATTGAATTATTAGAATTTAAGGTAAAAAAAGTCCCGTTTTCTAATTCGCATTTGTTATAGAAAAGATATATTATTTCCTTAACAGAACAGGAAAAACAGAGGTAGTGGATATTTTTCACAACCTTTCCCAAAAATTAATGCAACGTAAGGTAACAGATAGCTACAAAGAAAATAGAATTTATATGTTTTGAAAACTAAAAATAAATATTGTGAATATAGTAAAATTTAATGCAGTTCAGGAAAAAATAATCAAAATCAGCGGCAAACACGTGATATTAGACAGTGATGTTGCTGAACTTTACGATGTAGAGACAATGCGGATAAATGAAGCAGTCAAAAACAATCCTAAAAAATTTCCCAAAGGTTACGTAATTGAACTTACTAAAAAGGAAAAACAAGAGGTTATCGAAAATTTCGATAACCTCAAAGTAAAATTTTCTCCCGTTGTACCAAAAGCATTTACACGAAAAGGATTATACATGCTTGCCACAATTCTCAAAGGCGACAAAGCCGCAGAAACAACAGTAGCAATAATCGAAGCCTTTGATAAAATAATGGAACTACAAGAAACTGTTGCGGAGTTATCAAATAGTTCCGATAAGTTTCAACAAAAAACGTTAATGCAAAAAGGCGGTGAAATAATATCGGAAATTATTGGCAGCAATTTAGAAACGTCAGAATCAGAAACTACTTTTGAAATAGATTTCGCTCTTATGAAATTTAAACATACGATCAAAAGGAATAAAAAATGATACCGGTATTTTGCCTAACTTATTCATAAAAAGAATGTTATGAACGATTTAAGTAATATTTTGCATCTTTGCGTAAAAAAAAATCTAACCACAAAGGAACACAAAAAATAACTGAAAACTGAAAACTGAAAACTTTTAACGTTCTTTGCGTTCTCAACTTTGCGACTTTGCGTTAAAATAGATATTATGAATAATGCAGATTAGAACAATTTAGATGATTTATAAAATAATACAAGATAAAAAATAAGGCAGTTATGTCTAAATTCTTTTTTTTACTATTATTCTTTACGTTACAATGGATGCCGCTGTCGGCTCAAATAGATACCGACCGAATGATTATTATCGGACGTCACGCTTTATATTACGAAGATTATATTCTTGGTATTCAATATTTTAACCAAGTTATTACCGCAAAACCGCATCTTTTTGAGCCATATTTTTTTCGCGCAATTGGAAAATATAGCCTTGATGATATGCAAGGAGCAGAAAAAGATTGCACTACCGCTTTAGAATTAAATCCTTATTATGTTGATGCATACAATCTTAGAGGTATTTCCCGACAAAGATTAAACAATACAACTGCCGCCTTAGAAGATTTTGAAAAAGGATTAAAAATTGACCCTACAAACATTAATATTATTACAAATATTGGCATTTGTCACATACGTCTTAAAGATTACGAAAAAGCGATTGATAGTTATGATAGAGCAATTAAATTGTCGCCGAACCTTATTTCTGCGTACCTCAATCGAGGAATTGCTAAAAGTTTGGCTACTGATACCATAGGTGCTCTTGCCGATTTTACCAAAGCAATTGCAATAAACCATTATATACCTGATGGATTTATCAGTCGTTCAATACTTTATTACCAAATGGGCGACTTCGAAAAATCCTTAGAAGATATGGATAAATCCATCGAACTGCGCCCAAATGATGCCCGATTATATATGTATCGTGGATTTGTGCGCTATCAAATTGATGACCTTGTCGGCACTGTTGAAGATTTTGACAAAACAATAGAATTAGAACCCCGAAATGCTTTAGCCTACGCAAATCGAGGAATATTACGCGCAGAAGTTGGCGACTATAATCGCGCTATCGAAGATTTTTCGCGCGTTTTAGCTTTACGAAACGATGACCTGCTCACTCTCTATTATCGTGCGCTTTTATTTGCCGAAACAGGTCAGTGGCACGCAGCAATCGCCGATTTGGACATTATTATTGATAATCATCAAGATTTTGGACCTGCTTATCTCAGTCGTTCGCAGGCAAAACAGATGGTCGGAGATAATTATGGCGCTCAGTTAGATTACTCAACAGCCGTCAAATTAGAATTAGACCGACAAAAACGTAATAATTCTTATGATCCTGACCCCAAAATAATAACAAATAACGAAAATAAGAATGATAACCAACAGTCTGATAATAAAGAAGAACAAGAACAATCTAATAAAGAAGGACGAAAAGCAACCCGAAAAGAATCAGACAAAGATATAAGAAATTATGATAAAATTGCTGTTTTAGACGATTTTGAAATAGAAAAAATTGATGACAGCTCAAATACAAACCCTTTGCGAGGTCGCATCCAAAACAGAAATATTATTGTTGAACTAGAACCCGTTTTTTGTCTTACACTTTTTCCGGCAGATACATTAGTTCACCGTTTAAGATATTTTGACATGGAAGTAGATAAATTAAACCGAAAAAAGATTTGCAACACTCAAATTGCTATTTCAAATTATGAATTAGAACTTACTCGCGAACAGTCGGCAAATGTATTTTTCGAAATAGAAAAAATTAATCGCAAAATAGAAAAAGCAACCAATGAAGAAAAAGAAAACCTCTATTTTTTACGTGCATTGCATTATTCCGCCGTATTAAACCTAAACAACGCAATGGATGATTTTAATAAAGTTATTGAACTCAACCCCAATAATTATTTGGCTTTGTATAGTATGGCATATACACGTTTTCGAATGGTAGAAATCATAAAAGAAATAGAAGCCGAAACGCCTGACCAAAAACAAGTTATACGAATGGGCGCAATAGGTACACGAACACCACAAAATCAAGAAAGCGACAACAAAATTATTGATTACGACCTCGTTATTAATGATTTAGAAAAAGTATTAGAACTCAATCCCAATTTTGCATACGCACATTACAACCTTGGAATGCTTTGTTGCATAATGAGAGATTTTGAGGGTGGAATTGCACATTTTACGTCAGCCATTCAATCAAATTCAAAATTTGCAGAAGCGTGGTTCAATCGTGGCTTAACAAGCATTTTTCTTGGTCGCGAAATCGAAGGAACCTTAGATTTAAGTAAATCAGGCGAACTTGGTATCTTTAAGGCATATAATGTAATTAAAAGGTACGGATTTAGTGGGGACGAGGAGGATTAGATATAGATTCCGAACTAAGAGACAGCCGCAAAGGTACTCCCATACCAGGTAAAGTAGGTATATAGTTAGGAAAGGGTATAATCGTAAATTGCAGCCCTCCGTACATCCCACTCAGCAGCACTCGGTAGAGTGCAACGTAGATAACCACGAATATGTTTTTTTACAATGTCGCACGAAGTTATTTTTTTAGACACGAATTGTACGAAATAACAAGAATTTTCTCTGTATAATTTTATTTTTTATTACACGGAGTTTCACAGAGGAATAAATGAAAATGTTAAATTTCAGTTTGCAAAGAACCGAATCATATCTTCTCTTAAAAAATCGGGTATTCTTGTTGGTCGCATTGTTTTAGCGTCAAGAAAAACTTGTGTCGTTTCGCCGGTAACTAATAATTTTTCTTTTTCGTTATGAATTTCATAAAATACGACTACTCTTGTTAGAGGCAACTCTTTTATCATTGTTGTAACCGTAACAATTTCATCATAAAATGCTGGAAAAATGAATTTAACATGCAGTTCAACAATGGGCATAAAAAAACCTTTTTTCTCAAATTCGCTATAAGGCATTTTTAATTGTCGAAACAACTCTGTCCTACCGACCTCAAACCAATTAGGATAAACGCCGTTATTAACGTGTCCCATTTGGTCGGTTTCGCAATAGCGGGCTCTAATAGAAGTTTTTTCTATTAACATAAAATATCAGGCTAATTTCAAAATCGCTTTCACTAATTTATCAGCCCCGGTTGCTATTTGGTCAATTGTTGCATCGAGCATATAACAAGGAGTTGTAACGACTTTATATTTATTGTCGATAACAATTTCGCCGTGGGTTGTAATTTTGTGTTTGCCGCCATTTTTTTCAATTGCCGCAATTGTGCCGTTATCGCTGCCGATGGTAACTTCCACTTCGCCTAATATTTTCGGAATCATAACAGGTGAAATGCACAATGCACCTATCGGTTTTCCGTTCTGATAGGCTGATTTGATGACATTTTCTACGAGAGGAATAACAGAAAAATCAGCGCCTTTGAGTGCAAAATCGCATAAATTTTTTGCTACTCCAAAACCTCCGGGAAACAGAATAGCATCAAAATCTCTGACATCTAAGTCTGTTAATGGTTTAATGTTACCACGTGCGATGCGGGCTGCTTCTATCAAAACGTTTCGCGTTTCTTTCATTTCTTCACCCGTAATATGATTTATTACGTGGTGTTGGTTTTTGTCAGGTGCAAAAATCTGATACTCCGCACCATTGTTGGCTATTGCGAGCATTGTTAAAACTGATTCATGGATTTCAGCGCCATCAAAAACACCGCAACCCGACAAAATTACTGCTAATTTCTTTTTTGTCATAATTAATACTTTTTGTTGATTGATTTAAATTTATTTAATTAGAGGATACTTTTCAAATATTCAATTAATTCTTCACCTCGCAAATCTTTCTTTAAAATCACGCCTTCTTTGTCTAAAAGCCAAGTATTTGGAATTGTTTCAACACCATATTTTTCGGCAACTTCTCCTGTGGCATCATATAATTGTGTCCATGTAAGACCATCATCTGCTACGCCTTTTTTCCATTCTTCAGGGGTCTCATCGAGAGAAATACTAATAATTTCAAAATTTTTGCCACCGTAAATTTTGTAGACTTTGACGAGGTTAGGATTTTCCATTCGGCACGGACGGCACCATGATGCCCAAAAATCAATAAAAACATATTTTCCCCTAAAACTCTTTAAATCAACTTCTTTACCTTTGATATCGGTAAGAATAAAGTTCGGTGCTTCATTTCCCGGTTCGAGCATTGACATTGCCATTTGCATTTGTTCCATCATTTGTTGCCGAAACTTCATTGACTCTAAAAATTCATTTAAGCCGATTGTATATGGATGGTCGCTTAAATTTTCTTTCAACCCCAGAATAACTTCTTCAAATTCATCCATAGACATCATTTGACTTGCTTCCAACACAAGAAACGCACCAATGGGATTGGCGTAGTTAGTTCGGATGCATTTTAGATAGTAATTTTTGATATCTTCTATAAGTACCTCGCTATCTGCAATAATACTTCTCATTGCAGCCTCATCCCCAAACTTTTGCGCCATAATAAAGCTTGATTCCAACTCTTGCATTTTTTCTTGATGAGGAATATCTTTTTTTATTCCGTAAAAAATGTCGTTTAATTTAGAGCCTTTAACGACAATGTCTTGCAGGTTTTTTGTGTTACCCGTAATGGTAATTTTTCTATTTTCAACAAACAGGAAAATAGGTTCCTGAATGTTATCAATATCAATCATATACATTTCGGGGATATCCACACTGCCTGTAAATGTAAACATTCCGTCAATTAGTCGAACCGTATCAACCGGTTCGAGACCTTCGAGGGTGAGGCGCTTTAATGTAACCTGTCCCGTTAGGTCATTTTCAAATTGTCCTGTTATTTTATATTCATTTGATGAACAGGAACTTAACAATGATACCGAAATTATCAGTATCGAAAAAAATAATTTTCTCATTAATAATACTTTTAATAATTTTTGTTAAAATAAATATCTAATAATTTTTGTGCGGCTTCAAACGAACTCATTTTGTCGTTTTTTGCCATCGTTTCATATTCTTTAATAATATCAGTCAGTCTGGGGTTTTGATAAAAACTTCGTTTTAAGTTTTCATCAATAGTTTCATACATCCAATATCTTGACTGCTCTTTTCTGTTTTCATCAAAAAAACCGTTATTTTTAGTGTGATTAATATATTCAATAATCATATCCCAAATTAAAGGAATTCTTGAGGAAAAAATTGAAGAGCAAGTTTCTACTCTGGGTATCCAACCAGACTTTGTGGGCGGAAACAGGTGAATTGCATTCCTAAATTGAGACTTCGCTAATTCGGCTTTTTGAATATTCTGTCCGTCTGCTTTATTAATAACAATAGCATCCGCCATTTCCATAATTCCACGCTTAATTCCTTGAAGTTCGTCGCCAGCACCGGGTATCAAAAGCAACAGAAAAAAATCCACCATAGATTTGACTGCTGTTTCACTTTGTCCAACTCCAACGGTTTCAATAAAAATAGTTTCATAACCCGCCGCCTCGCAAAGAATAATTGTTTCTCTTGTTTTACGTGTAACACCTCCAAGCGAACCCGCCGACGGCGATGGACGAATATAAGCATTCGTTTCAGATGATAATTGTTCCATACGAGTTTTATCTCCCAAAATACTTCCTTTTGACAAAATGCTACTTGGGTCAATCGCTAAAACAGCAATTTTAGATTTTTTGTTAATTACATACAATCCAAGTGCTTCGATGAAAGTGCTTTTCCCTGCGCCAGGAACACCTGTAATGCCCACACGAATAGATTTTCCTGCATACGGCAAGCAACGAAGAATAATTTCTTGTGCTATTTTTTGATGTTTTGGTAAAACGCTTTCTATTAAAGTAACCGCTTGACTCAAAATAGTTACATTACCCGCCAAAATTCCATCAACATAATCAGAAACCGTTAATTTCGGACGCTTTATCCGCAAAAAACGGTTGGCAGAATCCGTACTGAGAGAAGGAAGTCGTTCAACTCCTCTGTTTACTGCCAAACCTATATATTCTGGGTGATTTTCAATATGATGACTATCTTCCAAATTGGTATGCATGAAGGCAAATTATAAAAAAATTTTTTGCAAAAATAGATAAATTTTTTCAATTTAAAAAAAATATGAAAAAAAATGAAAGTTATTCAATTTTTTTGTAATTTTGCGGCGTTAAAATTTTTGTATAGAATGACAAAAAAAATAAAAGAGAAAATCATTGCTAATCCAATGTATGACGTGGTGTTTAAGACACTGATGCAAGCTGATTTAGAATTCGCTAAATACTTTGTAGGTACAATTCTGGGTGTTAATATAGTAGATATAGTTTTCGCTCCGCAGGAATATACTTATTATCGGAAAAATGTTGAAGACACTTTAATTAAAAAAATTAAGGCAGTCCGCATGGATTTTGTTGCTACTATTCTCACAAAAGAAGGCGAAGAGAAAAAAGTACTGATAGAAATTCAGCAATCTGAAAAGCCATTAGATGTTATTCGCTTTAGCGGTTATATTGGTAAACATTATATACATCGAAATGTTGAAATAAAAGGCGAGGAAAAAAATACAGAAGATATAAAGCCGTTGCCTATTGTTGTTATTTATCTTTTAGGCTACCAAATGCCCTCAAACTCTAGTATAGCAATAAAAATAAACCGTAGTAGCACAAATATTCTTACGGGGAAAAAAGTTAAAATCAAAGAAAAGTTAGTTGAAATTCTTACGCACGACGCTTATTTTATACAGGTTTCGCGACTTAAACCGAGTATGTACAAAAATTGGGAAAACTGTAGTGAATTACTGAAACTATTGAGTTTGTTCGAACAAAACTATTTTGTTGATAAAAAGCATACTAAAAATTATTATTATAACATAAATTCTAAAACCCATAAAATTTTATATAAAATGCTACAATCATTAGAACGTATAGCCGCTGATCCACACATTAGAAGAATTATGGATGAGCAGGAAATTGACGAGTTAGAAGTGAATTTGTTGAAAAACAGAGTCCATGACCTTAAAAATGCTGTTTCTATTGCTACAGCAGAAAGAGACAACGCATGGAGTGAAAGAGACAATGCATGGAGTGAAAGAGACAACGCATGGAGTGAAAGAGACAGCGCATGGAGTGAAAGAGACAACGCATGGAGTGAAAGAGACAACGCATGGAGCGAAAGAGACAACGCATGGAGTGAAAGAGACAACGCATGGAGTGAAAGAGACAAGGCTCTTGCGATGTTGTATGAATATCAAAGTCGTTTCGGAAATTTAAACCTGAACTAAAAATTGGCACATGCTTAAATCAATAGAACGCATGGCAGATAATTCTTACATCAAAAGAATTATGGATGAGCAGGAAATTGACGAGTTAGAAGTGAATTTATTGCGAAATTCCAATACATCGAATGTACGTAAACCTAACACCATAAACATACTATGAAATATCTTCCTGAAATAATAGGTTATCTTTGCTGGGTAGCGGCAATAGTTGTTAGCTATTATGCAACGATTTTTGCTGTAAAGAAATTTGAAAAAAAAGAGTTAAGTGGTCATAAAAAGTAGATATTAAAAAAGAAAAATAATCGACCACCAAAAATTATTTTTTAAAAAGTATTATTTTTTTACTTGGAATTCAAAAAATTTGATTACCTTTGCAAATTATTTCATTATCAAAATACGATGGTAAAAACCAAAATTTTATATGTTTCTCAGGAAGTAATGCCCTATTTTCCTGAAAATGAGATGTCTTTTGTTTCAAGATTCCTTCCTCAATTTATACAAGAAAAAGGAAAAGAAATTCGAACATTTATGCCCAGATTTGGCTTGATAAGCGAGCGCCGTTATCAATTACATGAAGTAATTCGGCTTTCTGGAATGAACATTATTATTAATGAAAGCGACCACCCGCTTATTATCAAAGTAGCCTCGATACAGCAGGCAAGATTGCAAATTTATTTCATCGAAAATGAAGAGTATTTTCATCGAAAATTTACGTTTTACGACGAGGATGGCAACTTTTTTGAAGATAACGACGAACGGGCTCTTTTTTATGCAAAAGGAGTTGTCGAAACTGTTAGGAAACTCCGCTGGGCACCCGATATAGTTCATTGTCACGGATGGTTCTCCGCACTTACACCAATTTTGATTAAAACAGTGATGAACGAAGACCCTTATTTTTCTAAATCCAAAATTGTCTTTTCTGTTTATAATGACGACTTTAAAGATACATTAGAATTAAAATTGAAAAATAAAATAAAAAAATTGGGCGTGGGCGATAAAGATTTGAAATTATTAGAAGACCCTAATTATGAAAATGTCGTTAAATCTGCAATCCAATTTTCTGATGGTATCATTAAAGGGAGTAAAGAAATTAATCCCGAATTGGAAAAATATATTATAGAATCGAAAAAACCATTCCTCGAAAATTATGACATGGATAATTACATCGAAACAATTAATGATTTTTACAATTTATTGTTAACACCACCTACAGATGATTAAAAATAAGAGATTTATCATTGTTCTATTAATTTTAACAGCCACTTTTTTTACAAAGGGTTGCACCGAAGATCCATCGTCAATAGGAATCGATATTCTCCCCGAAGGTGAAATTGTTTATGTTGGCGTACATATTGACAGCATAAAAATTTGGAACCTTGAAAGCAACAGGTTGCGCACCGACGGACCAACAGAAAATTCCTTCGGTATTGTTGGATATTTCAGAGATACAAGAATTGGAGGCACTACAATTGCCGACTTTTTTACTGAAGTTTCTATTCCGCAGGGTTTAGATTCTTTTAATAGACATAGAGATGTCTATAGTGTTGATTCTCTGCTTTTAAGCCTTGCGTATTCAAACAATGCATGGTATGGTGATACCGGTCATATTATTACTTTAAAGGTTTATGAGTTAAAAGAGCCAATGTCTTTCAAAGAAAAATATTACCAAGACAGCTCAATCGACCACAAAGATGTGTTGCTTTCACAACTTGAAATTAGCCCTCGAAACAATTTAACTGATTCCATTTGGTCGATTTCCAATTTTGAAAATGCCCTTCGCTTTAATTTTAATAGAGACCAAACTCTGATGAATACTATTTTTAATATTTCTCAAAGTTCGCTTGAAAATAGAGAGGCATTTAAAGAAGTGTTAAAAGGTTTTTATATAACTTCAGACATACCTGCTGATAATGACGCTATTACGGGAGCTCTTTTCAAAATTAACCTTCGCTCTACAAATTCTTTTATGAGACTTTTTTTTACAAAAGAACTACGAGATTTCTTAGACCCCACTATTATTTATGGATACGAAAAAGATAGCGTTACATTCCCTATTAATAGAGAATCTAGAATGTTCAACAGGTTTGAGCACGAATACGATGCTAACGCTGACGGTGGGGTTATTCTAAATGACCCTACATCTGAAAAAATTTTTTTACAGGGTATGGCGGGGAGCATTGCAAAAATTGATTTTAGAAATTTAATCGAAGCTTGGCGAGATTCCATTAATAACCCAGAAAATAATGATTTACATTTTAGTTTTAGCGGAATTACGCTCGAATTTTGGACCAATAGAGTACTCGGTATTGCTGGATTATTTCTCGAAAGACAACAATTTCTCGCTATTTATGAAGAAGACGATAATGGAGACTATATTTTCCCAACATTCATAAATAAATATGGAAATAGTTCTCCATGTTTTTATTCCATTGGCAGTTCGGGAAATACTGATCCATACTCTACTTACAACTCTTCATTAAATAATTTCACATTCAGAATTAATCCCGAATATTTTAACAAATTGGTTAGAAAAGATGAAAATGGTAATTACGCAGAAATCAGTGACTTATATATTCGTCCATTAAGCCCTGAATTTGATTTCAGACAGCAGATTATTAATAACCAATACGACCCTCAAAACCCAGAAATTGGGTATATGCCCAGAATTACAGTGAGATACATTAAATATAGATAGAGATGCACGGCCGGGCGTCTGTACGGATTGGGGATATCGGGGATATCAGTTTTCAGTTGTCAGTTTTCAGTTATCAGTGAATGAGGGAATGAGGGAATGAGATAAAAAAATAAAAATTCCTCTAACTTGCTCCGCAAGGAGTTAAATTTAGATAACCCCTAATAAGCGTAAGTGCAATTCGGGGTATGAAATAAAGCCCAAATTTAAAAATAAAGTTATGGCACAAGTAGCCAAAATAAATATAAAGCAAACGTCATCAGGAGTTCCAAAAAACTACAAAAAAGAAGTTGGAACAAAGTGGAGTCCTAAAATGAAAAGAAGTTTTGAGCAGGCAAAAAACGGTGAATTTTATGTTCGAAATATGGATGACATTAACAATTTTTGTACCGAAGAAGACAATGACGGCGACTCGTATGAAGAGATTGTTGCAAATCTTAAGCAGGCGGCTAAAGATTTGATATTAATCAGAGAAGGAAAGTTAGAAACTCGTCCGTTAATAGATTTTTTAAATTAAGTATAAAGTAGAAATCACACACTATTTCGAAAAAAAAGCAAAACGCTTATTAAAAAAATACCCCTCTTTAAAAAATGAGTTAAAAGAACTGGGCGAGGAGCTGCAAAAAAATCCCGAAATAGGAACTCCACTTGGAAACAACATCTATGAAATCCGACTGGCAATTGTTTCCAAAGGCAAAGGAAAAAGAGGTGGCGCAAGAGTTATTACATACCTAAAAACAGAAGAAAGATTTGTATTCTTGCTTTCAATTTATGATAAAGGAGAGAAAGATACAATTTCAGAAAACGAGATACAAAATATTTTTAAGTTATGTTTTTAAAGAAATTTTAAAAATTTTATTATCTTTGCGCCCAAATTTTAAAGAATATTATTATGGCAATACCTATCAGATTTGCCCCTGTACTTGAAGGAGACGAGGCAATAGAGTTTTACGAAAGATGGCATCAATCGTTGCAAGAACCATTGAAACGCCCTCCATCGAAAGAAAAACGCGAGGCGTGGAAAAAATATTTTATGAAATATGAACTTGATAGAATTAGAAACGCATTGTGATTTTTTGAAGTTGACGTCCGAAAGACCCATTTCTAACTTTGACTGTGGCGACAGCGACCTCAACGATTTTTTCAATCGTGATGCAATGTTATTTCAGAAGCAACGATTGGGACAAACTTTTTTTCACTGTTTGAAAGATACTGACAAAATTGTTTGCGCATTTTCGTTATCAGCGGACAGTTTGAAAACAGTACTAATGCCCGGAAGTCGTATCAAAAAGATTAAAGAGTTGATACCACGCGAAAAAGCATTACAATCGTATCCGGCGCTACTTATAGGAAGGTTAGGCGTTTCGGTAGAATTTGCAGGTCAGGGAATTGGCTTGCAACTATTAGATGCAATAAAATATTATTGCGATATTAATTTCCCCTATTTAGTGCGTTTTCTTGTAGTGGATGCATACAATAACGATGCCGTACTTGCCTACTATCAAAAGGGTGACTTCTCTTTTGTATTTTCAACCGAACAGCAAGAAATTGAAAATCTTCGAAAAAAAGTGAATGACAACGAAATGCTAAACACCCGCCAAATGTTTTTCGATATGGAACGGTGGAATAAATAGTAAATTTTTGCGCCTTTGCATTAAATAAAAAGACTTTAGCGCAAAGTGTCACAAAGTTGTGAATGTAAAGAACACAAAGAAAATTAGTGATAATTAGTGTAATTAGTGGCTAAATATAAGAGATGAAAAAAGCCAGACAACAAATCAAAACAATATTAAAACATATATTTAGCAGTGCTCCGCTGCTAACGGTTTTTAATGTTTTAATAGTTTTAATACGTGGAGTTTTGCCTTTGCTACTCATTTATTTGGTAAAATTAACAGTTGATGAATTGCAGGCAGTAATTTCAATGCCTCAAGGAGAGGAAGATTATTCTCGACTGCTTATAGTTCTTATTTTGGCGGGAGTTTTGTTTTTAATTAATTCATTATCAGCATCTTTAGCATCACTTGTTCGTGAAAAACAAGCTTTTGCCATATCTGATTTTTTTGACAAAATAATCCACAACAAAACAACCTCCCTCAGTTATAGTTTTTTTGAATTTCCAAAATATCAAAATATTTTTTATCGTGCATTAAATGAAGCATCACATCGTCCTGCACGTGTTTTCTATGGAATATTAGGAATATTTCAAAATTCTATCACTTTGCTTGCTATGGGTGGAATCTTATTGACTGTTCATTGGTCAGTTTTAGCCGTTCTTTTGATAATTGTTGTTCCCATTGCGGCTATCCGTCTCCGTTATGCAAAAAAAATGTTTCATTTTAAGCGAGAAAATACAGTTCACGAAAGAAAGGTAAGTTATTATAATCGACTACTTACCGCTCCCGAATTTGCAAAAGAACTACGTGTCTTTGATTTAGGTAACTATTTCCGGAAAAAATATTACTCTCTCAAAATTAGTTGGCGACAAGCACAATATAAACTGCTCGTTGATAAAACAAAAAAAGAGACTACGGTACAAATTTTTGCAGCAGTTGCATTTTTTGCTGTTTACGGTTTTATTGCCTTTAAAGCATATAATCACCAGATTTCAATTGGAGATGTTGTGCTATATTTCCTCGCAATGCAAAGAGGTTATTCTTATTTGCAAGAACTACTTTCACGGATGACCGGTTTATATGAAGATTCTTTATTCTTAGACAATCTTTTTGAATTTTTAAAATTGGAAGATGATAAAAATGAAATACATTCACATAAAAAACTGATATTTCCAAGACCTATTCAAAAAGGGATTATTTTTCACAATGTAGGTTTTCATTATCCTGCAAATCAAAAATGGGTGATACGAAACATGAATTTTACCATTAATGCGGGTGAAACAGTTGCAATAGTGGGAATTAACGGTGCAGGAAAAACCACCTTAGTAAAACTTCTGTGCGGACTTTATCAACCAATTGAAGGCGAAATTTTAATTGATGATACTCCTCTTTCGCAAATAAAAAATTCTGAAATGAACGCTAATATTAGTGTTATTTTTCAGGATTTTACACTCTATAACGTGACGGCTCGCGAAAATATCCTTTTTGGAAATGTTCACAACGAAACTGATGATAACTCTATTTATGAAGCCGCACAAAAAGCAGGTATTGACCAAATTATCGAAGATTTTCCGCAAAAATACAACACTACTCTGGGTTTCCTTTTTGACGGAAGCGAACAAATGAGCCCCGGAGAATGGCAACGACTCGCATTGGCACGTTCTTTTTATAACGATTCGCAAATTATTATCCTTGACGAGCCCACAAGTGCGCTTGATTCGTTTGCAGAAGCTAAACTGCTGAAATATATTAGGTCAATTACTTCTAAACGTACATCTTTGATTATTAGTCATCGTATTTCTACTATCAAAATGGCAGATAAAATTGTTGTCCTTGACGGTCAAAAAATCGCACAAACAGGTACTTTTGAGGAATTAGTAAATAAAGAAGGAATTTTTTCAAAAATGATGACACTTAAATGAGTTTGTGGTTAGTGATTAGTGGTTAGTGATTAGTGGTTAGTAGGGGCGCACCCTTGCGGTCGCCCACCCTTAATAAATGAGTGAATGAGTAAATGAGTGAATGAGTGAATGAGTGAATGAGAAAAACCTTATTTTTACCTTATTTTTTTAACAAAACAACCTTAGTAGCAGTAATTAGTGGCAAAAAATAAAAAAATAAATAATGATTTTAGTTACAGGTGGAACAGGATTAGTTGGCTCGCATTTATTGTTTAGCCTCACAACAAAGGGTTACAAAGTAAAAGCAATTTACAGAGACAAAAATAGAATTGTAGATGTAAAAAAAATTTTTGCTTTTTATGATTCTGATTTTATGACAAAATTTGAACAAATTGAGTGGATTGAAGCCGATTTATGCGACTATTTTACTTTGGAAGATACATTAAAAGGAGTAAAACAGGTATATCACGCTGCCGCCATGGTTTCTTTTAATCCGTATGAATCAGCAAAAATGCTTAAAATAAATACAGATGGAACGGCAAATTTAATGAATGCCTGTTTGTTCAACAAAGTTGAAAAAGTGTGTTATGTTAGTTCCATCGCTTCTCTTGGGAAACAATATGATGGCGGAATTATCGATGAAACGGTTGAGTGGCACCCCGACAATCAACGGTCAGCGTACGCTTATAGTAAATTTCGTGCAGAAATGGAAGTGTGGCGAACAGCAAACGAAGGTATAAATGTAGTTATTGTTAATCCCTCTGTTATTATCGGTCCCGTGGATTGGAAACGGAGTAGCGGAAAACTCTTTTATTCTGTAAAAAAAGGAATGCCTTTTTACACTAACGGTGCAACAGGTTTTGTCGATGTTAGAGATGTTGTGAATGCAATAATTTTGCTAATGAATAGCGATACCGTAAACGAAAGATTTATTTTAAATAGTGAAAATTTGTCATTTAAAGAGTTCTATACAATGATGGCAGAAACGATGAACAAATTGAAACCTTTTATAAAAGCGACAAAATTTCTTACAGAAATAGGGTGGCGGCTAAATCTTGTGATTTGTTTTATTGCCCGCAAAGCACCCGCAATCACAAGCGACACTGCACGAACAGCGCAAATAATCTCTAAATATTCAGCACAAAAATTTTCACAACGCTTTGATTATCATTTTATTCCCGTTAAAGATGCTGTGAAAAATACCGCAAAATGGTTTTTAATGAGTAAATAAGTAAATGAGTGAATGAGTGAATGGGGGTAGGGGCGCACCCTTGCGGTCGTCCACCATATAAGTGAAAGAGAGAATGAGTGAATGAGTGAATAATTAAATGAGAAATAACTTTTGTGTTCTTTGTGAAAACTTTGTGTTCTTTGTGGTTAAGTGTTTTGAGTGAATGAGGGAATGAGTAAATGAGTGAATGAGTGTAGGGGCACACCCTTGCGGTCGTCCACCATATAAGTAAATATGTGAATAATTAAATGAAAAATAACTTTTGTGTTCTTTGTGAAAACTTTGTGTTCTTTGTGGTTAAGTGTTTAAAAGCAAAATAGTAATGGAAAACAACAGAACAATAAGTCAAAAAGTATTATTAATTCAAAAAATTTTTATAATTTTGCAAAATGAAAATAGAAGATTATATCTTCAACGCACAAAACAAGTAAAATGAATTATAAAATCATAATTGACAAAGAAAAACTTCTTAACTTTATCGAATGGCTCCCCGACCTGAAGTTAGGCGAGGCTTATTATTGTTGTTTATTAGCAAGGTCAAAATACTGCAAAGAGGTTACTCATATAGCATCAGACAAACAACAAGTGAAACGTTTTACTTCTACAAAAGAACTTTTATTTGAGAAAATCAAACAATTAGAGTGCGAAGTAGGCAGTTATTACCAAAAACAAACACCATTACCGCAGGAATCACTTGCAGTTTACATAAACCCGAATCCAAGAAGTTATGAAAAAGCAGCAAAAGAAGGACTGAAAAAATTAGCCGACCTTATTACAAGACCATATTCAGGCTACAATCCGCACCAGGAAATTATGTCCGAAATACAAAAAGCGCATAGCAGGAAAGTATTTTTTGATATCGACTTTGATGGAGTTGAATTAGATACCGTTCGCTCGCAACTTAATGGCATAATTAATACAGATTGTTTGCATTTTTTACTTACACGTGGTGGCTTTCATTTGCTCGTCGAACTTGCGAAAATTGAAAAAAAATATGAAAAAACATGGTATCAAGCAATTACAAAAATTGAAGGTGTTGACATCAAAGGGGACAATATGATACCAATTGCAGGGTGTTGTCAAGGTGGTTTTGTCCCGTCTTTTTATGAATTATCAAAATAAATAATATCACAAATCTTAAATAATATGAATACAAAACGGACTTCTTCCAATTGGATAACCAATTTAGAAAAAAACGAAATTTTTGTTTTTGGTAGTAATCTTTCGGGTTTTCATGGTGGCGGTGCCGCTGCCATCGCACACAAAAAATTTGGTGCAATATGGGGACAAGGGGTTGGTTTACACGGACAAACATACGCTATACCTACAATGCAAGGCGGCGTAGAAACTATAAAACCTTATGTAGATGAATTTCTGGTTTTTGCCAAAGAACACCCCGAACTAAAATTTTTAGTAACCGAAATAGGTTGTGGAATTGCAGGTTTTTCGGTAGATGAAATTGCTCCATTATTTCGTGCCGCTATTGACGAAAATATTGAAAACGTCTATTTACCGGAAAGTTTTTACGAAATTTGAAAACTAAGTTAGTGAATGAGAAAATGAGTGAATGAGTGAATAAGAGTATTCAGTATTAAGTATTTAAGTATTTTAGTATTCAGTATTTAGTATTTAGGTTATAACCTTATTGTTTTAACAAAACATCCTTAATTAGTAAAAAAACAGTGTGTGTAATTTGTGTCTAAAAAACAGATGAAACTCAAATGACAATTTCAATTTAATAATAAACAATTTCTATTACATACAAAATATTTACAAATGAAATAATTAAATAAATTGTACACCGTGTACCGTGTACCGTAATAAAAATATAAACAGATGAAACTAATAATAATAAACGGTCCCAATTTAAATTTAGTGGGCAAAAGAGAAACAGATATTTATGGAACTACTTCTTTTGAGGCTTATTTTCAAATGTTAGAAGAAAGATATCCTGACATAAAATTTTTATCTTTTCAGTCAAATTCAGAAGGAGAAATAATAGATATTCTACATCGATATGGGTTTTCGTGTTCGGGTATAATTATAAATGCTGGTGGATATTCGCATACATCGGTTTCTATTGCCGATGCTATATCCGCCATTGATGTCCCAGTGGTCGAAGTGCATATTTCTAATGTTTTTAAGCGTGAAACTTTCAGGCATAAATCTTTAATTGCTACTGCAACCGTTGGCTTTATTTCAGGTTTTGGGTTAGATTCGTACAGATTAGGAGTTGAGGCACTGATAGCAAATAATCACCGATAGAGGAAATGCCTGAATATACGAAACCATCTGCCGCATCTGTGTTACTAGTAGTGAGTAACGCCGAACTATCTGTTTTTTACCATTTTTCTTATAATAAAACAGGTTAAAAATTTATTCAACGATGTGTAATTAAAAAAAATCATTTATCTTTGCATCCAATTTATTAATAAGAGCGGTAATTTTTAATGACAAATCACAAAACTCATATCATTGTTCAGGGAGCGAGAGTTCACAATCTTAAGAATATTTCTGTCGATATTCCTCACAATAAATTTATAGTAATTACAGGAGTTTCGGGTTCGGGGAAAAGTTCTCTCGCTTTTGATACTCTTTATGCTGAAGGGCAGCGGCGGTACGTTGAAAGTCTCAGTTCTTATGCACGTCAGTTTTTGGGACGTATCAACAAGCCGGAGGTTGATATTATAAAAGGTATTCCGCCTGCTATTGCCATCGAACAAAAGGTAAACACGCGTAATCCGCGCTCTACAGTAGGAACATCAACGGAAATTTACGACTTCATAAAACTCCTTTTTGCACGAATTGGACAAACTTATTCGCCTGTTTCAGGCTCAATTGTCAAAAAGCAAACAGTTACTGATGTCATTGATTATATAAATTCATTTTCTAAGGATACTAAAATTATTATCGCAGCACCCGTTGATCCGCCAACAGATAGAGATTTATTAGAACATCTTGATATTCTGAACAAAAAAGGTTTTTCGCGCATCGAAATAGATGGAAATATAGTTGATATCCAAGATTTTATTTCATCAAAATCAAAAACAGATAAAAAACAGCAAAAGATTAATATCTTAATTGACCGTATTAGTGTAAATAAAGAGAGTGAAGAGAATAATTCACGGCTTGGTGATTCAATTCAGACGGCATTTTATGAGGGTCAAGGCAGTTGTATTATAAAAGTTTTAGGTATATTTAAGAAAATAAAATCTACAAAAATATTTTCCAATCGTTTTGAGGCGGACAATATTATTTTTGAAGAGCCAAACGTACATCTATTTGCTTTTAATAGTTCGTCAGGGGCATGTCCTAATTGCGAAGGTTTAGGAGTTGCAGTTGGTGTTGATGAAGATTTAGTTGTACCTGACAAAACTTTGTCTCTTTTTGATGGCGCTATCGCATGTTGGAAAAGCAACTCAATGTTAAAATGGAGATTTGAACTGATAAAAAATTCATTAGAAGCGAAAATTGATGTTCAAAAACCTTATTTATTACTATCTGAAAAGGAAAAAAAATTTATTTGGAACGGAGAAAAGAATTTTCTGGGAGTGAATGGATTTTTTGATGTGATGAAAGGACACTCTTATAAATTAGAAAATCGTATTATATTAGCGCGATATCAAGGAAAAATTGTTTGTCCACATTGTAATGGTTCTCGACTTCGTAAAGAAGCATTGTATGTCAAAGTTTGTGGCAAAAATATTAGTGAATTAGTAATGATGTCAGTTTCAGATTTGAGGTTGTGGTTTTCAAATATTAATCTTTCAGAACATGAAGGCACAATTGCAAAAAGAGTGCTAATTGAGATAAATTCTCGACTCGATTATTTATGCAATGTCGGGCTGGGGTACCTTACTTTGAACAGACTATCGTCATCACTTTCGGGAGGTGAAAGTCAGCGGGTTAATCTTGTTACCATAATAGGTAGCAGTTTAATTGGTTCGCTTTATATACTCGACGAACCGAGTATTGGACTTCACGCAAAAGATACGAAATTATTAATACAAGTATTGAAAAATCTGCGCAATTTAGGAAATACTGTTATTGTAGTGGAACATGACGAAGAAATGATACGTTCGTGTGACGAAATTATCGATATCGGACCCGGAGCAGGACGACTTGGTGGTGAAATTATTTTTCAAGGCAACTTTAAAAATTTATCTTCTGCAAGTAACAGTCTTACAATGAAATATCTTATGGGAATAGAAAAAATCAAACTCCCAATCAGTAGGCGAATACATACTAAAAAGATTGAAGTGATGGGCGTTCGCCATAATAATTTGAAGAATTTAGATGTTGCTTTTCCTCTGAATGTTTTGACGGTAGTTACAGGAGTTAGTGGTTCCGGAAAATCATCTTTAGTGAAAAATGTTCTCTATAATGCATTAAAAAAATTAAAAGGAGGTTACGCATCTGATAAAACGGGCGGATTTTCTAAAATAGTTGGAGATATTGATGCAATAACAGATGTTGAATTCATTGACCAAAACCCAATTGGTAAATCAAGTCGTTCAAATCCTGCGACTTATATAAAAGCGTGGGATGAAATTCGTAACCTTTTTGCATCTACAAAAATAGCCCTTGCCGCAGGTATGAAACCCTCGCATTTTTCCTTTAACGTTGAAGGCGGACGCTGTGACGAGTGCCAAGGTGACGGAACTATCAAAATTGAAATGCAATATTTAGCAGACGTAATCCTTACCTGTGAAAGTTGTAACGGTCAGCGGTTTAAGCCCGAAGTACTTGAAATTACTCATAAAGGAAAAAATGTTTATGAAATATTAGAAATGACTGTTGATGAAGCAATTGATTTTTTTGATAATTCTACCACAACTTTTGAAAAAAATATAATAAAAAGATTAATGCCATTGTCGGATGTAGGTCTGGGGTATATTAAGTTAGGACAAACTTCGAATACGTTAAGTGGCGGTGAAAGTCAGAGAGTTAAATTGGCTTCGTTTTTAGCATTGGAAACTGAGTCCCCAACTCTCTTTATTTTTGATGAACCAACAACAGGGCTACATTTCAATGATATTAAAAAATTATTACAATCTTTTGATGCCTTAATCCAAAAAGGACATTCAATAATTGTTATCGAACACAACATGGAAATTATCAAAATGGCAGACCATATCATCGACCTCGGACCCGAGGGAGGTGATCAAGGCGGATATCTACTATTTAGCGGAAAACCCGAAAAGTTGATTTCAGTGAAAAATTCTTATACGGGAAAGTTTTTGAGTAAATATTTGAGTAGCGAGATGTGAGTAGTGAGTAGTGAGATTTTAGTAGTGAGAATTTAGTAGTGAGTAGTGAGTAGTGAGATTTTAGTAGTGAGAATTCAGTAGTGAGTAGTGAGTAGTGAGATTTCAGTTGTCCCACTTTTTGGTTTTTTGCATTCCGTTAGGAATGCATCGCTTGGTAGAAAAAGAGGCTAACATGCAATCTGCATTCCGTTAGGAATGCATCCATTATTTGATTGTTTGAAATCCCCCGAATTGCGCTTATTGGTCGACCGCAAGGGTACGCCCCTACACGGGGTTATCTACGTTGCACTCGTACCGAGTGCTGCTGCGTGGGGTGAATGGAGGGCATTATTCAATAAAGAAATGAAAATATATTTTAACCTAAAAGGAACACAAAAAATAACTGAAAACTGATTTTCTACCGATATAATGGGACTTTACTTTAGAGTATCTATAATTTTCTCTAATATGACTACAATCTCTACCTGATAAAGGGTATTCTGCTAATTTTTCTACTTCATTGTAAAGTAAAGAAAAATATTTGTCCGCC
>Ga0099364_10002897_pt1 | contig 27111 bp, 26 predicted proteins | sample TergutTh196P3_FD_73070 | JGI IMG/M metagenome (GOLD analysis project Ga0099364, IMG submission 73070) | Microcerotermes parvus P3 segment gut microbial communities from Pointe-Noire, Republic of the Congo - Th196 P3 | ecosystem: Host-associated > Arthropoda: Insects > Digestive system > Gut ... | reverse complement strand
ACTTCAAAAGTAGCACCGAATGTGTCAACTACAAGGATAGTTACAGTAAATGTACCGGCACCAACATCCTTGTTGATAAACCCAGAAACTATTAATCTTGACATTGGTGGAACGCAGCAGCTAAGCATTACCTCAACCCCTGCAAACGCAAATTCTAATGTCACGTGGGATATTAGTAACGCTGCTATAGCAACAGTTTCTACCTCTGGACTAGTAACAGCGGTAACAAATGGTCAGGCTACAATTACTGCCACTTCAACTGTCGCACCAAATGTGTCTACTACAAGGATAGTTACAGTAAATGTACCAGCACCTACAGCATTAGTAATTAATCCAGCAACAGTTTCTCTTTATATTGGTGGAACCCAGCAACTAACTATAACTCCAACACCTGCAAACGCAAATCCGGAAGTAACATGGGTTAGTAGTAACACTGCAGTAATAACTGTTTCTACCTCTGGACTAGTAAAAGCAGTAACAAATGGTCAAGCTACAATAACAGCTACTTCAACTGTAGATCCAAGCGTTTCAACTACAAGAATAGTTATAGTAAATCAACCCAATCCAACAGCATTAGAAATAAACCCAGCAACAGTTTCGCTTGATATTGGTGGAACCCAGCAACTAACTATAACTCCAACACCTGCAAATGCAAATCCAAATGTTACATGGGTTAGTAATAATACTTCCATAGCAATAGTTTCTGATTCTGGATTAGTAATGGCTATATCTAATGGACATGTACAAATTATAGCAACCTCAACTGTAGCACCCAATATAAAAGCAAGTAGAATTATTTCTATAAATCAACCAGCACCTACGGCATTAGCTATTAATCCAGCAACTGTAACGCTTGGTATTGGTGAAACACAACAATTATCCATTACCACTACCCCTGAAAACGCAAATCCTAGTGTTACATGGATAACTAGTAATTCTTCCATAGCAACAGTTTCTGATTCTGGGTTAGTAACCGCTATATCTAATGGACTGGCTACAATAACTGCTACTTCAACTGTAGCTCCAAGTGTGTCAACTACAAGATTAGTCACAGTATATCAACCAATTCCTACAGCATTAGTAATAAATCCAGCTACTGTTACGCTTGATATTGGTGGAACCCAACAACTAACAATAACACCAACACCTGCTAATGCAAATCCAAATGTTATGTGGACAAGTAGTAATTCTTCTATAGCAACAGTTTCTGATTCTGGATTAGTAACAGCAATATCCAATGGTCAAGCTACAATTACTGCTATTTCAACTGCAAATATAAGTGTGTCTACGACAAGAATAGTTACTGTAAATCAACCAGCACCTACAGCATTAGTAATAAATCCAGCAACCGTTTCTCTTGATATTGGTGGTACTCAGCAACTAACAATAACGCCAACACCTGCAAATGCAAATCCAAATGTAACTTGGTTAAGCAGTAATACTTCAATAGCAACTGTTTCTGCCTCTGGACTAGTAACGGCAATATCCAATGGACAAGCTACAATTACCGCAACCTCAACAGTTGCACCCAATATAACTACAAGTAGAATTATTTCTATAAATCAACCAGCACCCACAGCGTTAGTAATAAATCCAGCAACTGTTACGCTTGATATTGGTGGAACCCAGCAATTAACAATAACACCAACACCTGCTAACGCAAATCCCAGTGTTACTTGGCTTAGTAGTAATGTTAATATTGCTACAGTTACTGCATCAGGTATGATATTGGCAATTGGTCAAGGTACAACAACAATCATTGCACAATCCACTGTAAATTCTAATGTAACAGCAACAAGAGCAGTTACAGTTAATCTACCGCTCCCTACTAGCCTAACGATAAATCCACAAACTGTTAACCTTTTTATTGGAGATAATCAACAATTATCTATAACCACTATACCAGCTAATGCAGACCCTAGTGTGACATGGATTAGTAGTGCAAATTCAATAGCTACTGTTTCAGCAACAGGGCTTGTGACAGCAATTGGACAAGGACAGGCAACAATTACAGCTAATTCAACGATTTCAAATATTTCTGCTACATGCATAGTAACTGTTAATTTGCCACTTCCGACAGAGCTATTAATAAACCCTGCTACTGTCACACTTAATATTGGTGGAACTCAGCAACTAACAATAACACCAACTCCTGCTAATGCAAATCCAAATGTAACTTGGTCAAGCAGTAATACTTCAATAATAACAGTCTCTGCAAGTGGATTAGTAACGGCTGTAACAAATGGCCAGGCTACCATAACAGCAACTTCAACTGTAGCTCCAAGTATAACAACCACAAGGTTAGTTAATGTTAATATACCAAATCCAACAGCGTTAGTAATAAATCCAGCCACAGTCACGCTTGATATTGGTGGAACACAGCAACTAACAATAACACCAACACCTGCTAATGCAAATCCAAATGTAACTTGGTTAAGCAGTAATACTTCAATTGCTACAGTTTCTGCCACAGGATTAGTAACAGCAATTTCACAAGGACAATCTATTATTACCGCAACTTCAACAGTAGCACCAAATATAACTACAACAAGGCAAGTTACTGTAGACCTACCATTACCAACAGCACTGTTGATAAACCCTGCTACAGTCATTCTTGATTATGGTGCAACACAGCAATTAACGATAACTCCAACTCCAGCAAATGCAAATCCAAATGTGACATGGGTAAGTAGTGATAACAGTATAGTAAGCATTTCAACCACTGGTATCATATATGGTAACCTTCCAGGTCAAGCAACTATAACCGCTATTTCAACAGTAGCACCGAATGTAACGACAACAAGGCAAGTAACTGTTAATCAACCTCCACCTACTGCATTGTTGATAAACCCTGCAGTTGTTAACCTGTTTATTGGCGACACACATCAATTAACCATAATCCCAACTCCTGCAAATGCAAACCCAAATGTAACATGGTCGAGCAGTGATACCTCTAAAGCAGCAGTCTCAGCAACTGGACTAGTAACTGGTATTACGTTCGGTACTGTCACAATAACTGCAGCCTCGTTAATAGCACCAAACATTACAGCATCATGTACTGTACATGTAACTCCACAAATTGGAGATATTATCCAGTTTGGTATACATCAATGGCGTGTGCTTGATATTCATGAAGGGAAAGTATTGATTATCTGTAATGATGTTCAGCCAAGACAACCCTACCATAACAGTAACTATGTAGGAGATATCACTTGGGCAAACAGTAGGTTACGTACTTATCTAAACAATGAATTCTATAATAACTCTCATGTTTTTAGCGATAGTGATAGAGCCCGCATTGCTGAGGTCACTAATACTAACGAAAACAATCAATGGTTTGGTACAAACGGTGGACCAGATACTATTGATCGTATTTTTTTACTTAGTCTTGCTGAAGTTGTACAATATTTTGGTGATAGTGGACAGCTGGCTAATAGACCACCAGGTGCTTGGGTCATAAATGACCAATATAACTCAAATCGTATAGCAACATTTCTTGGAGCTACTGCTTGGTGGTGGTTGCGCTCGCCCGGTGAATTGAGTAGCAGAGTTTCTCAAGTGGGTAACTATGGTGAAATCGACCTCATGGGTGGCATGGCGGGTTACCATGCAGGTGTTCGCCCAGCTTTGTGGCTTGAATTTTAAGGATGTATTGCATACGCCTAATTACCAAAAAAACACAAACAATTTAAAACACAAATAGCACTTCAGTTAAGTGCAAAAAAATAAAAAACAATAGGAGAAATTATGAAAGTATTCATAAGCTACAATTCAAAAAACGGGGTTTTTGCAGAACTCGTAAAAATGAAACTTGAAGAAAAAGGCATTCAAGTTTGGATATCCACACACAAAATTAGGGTAGGAAAAGAGTGGCGAGAAGAGATTGACAAAGGTTTGAAAAATTGTGATGTAGTAGTAGTTTTGTTAAATAAAATATCAACGAAATCCCCATATGTAACATATGAGTGGGCATTCGCTCTTGGAAAAGGTAAAACTGTAATTCCTGTATTGACTGAAGAATGTGAAATTCACCCAAGATTAGAGGCTGTGCATTATATTGACTTTCAAGGTAATATAAAACCTTGGGAAAAATTAATTGCAACCATAAAGGAAGACAATACAGCACATGATACAATCAAAGTTGGTGACTTGACAGTTGAAGATCTTGAAAAACTAATTAGTGGCAGTAAAAATATTGCTTCTGAAAGTGCAAAAAATGAGGGAAGGGCAATTCAGGAAAATGATATTGCAGCAGTAGCTAACATGATTGTTAACGCTAAATCAAACTTTGAAACATTAAGATTTAAAGATAATACAATCTTATGGGTTGATGACCGACCAGAAAATAATGTTTACGAGAGACAGTCGTTAGAAGTAATTGGGTTTAAGTTTGACTTGGCAAAAACAACAAAAGAAGCATTGAAGAAACTAGAATCCAACAAATACGTTGCTATTATTTCGGATATGGGACGAGTTGAAGGACCGAGAGAAGGTTATGTGTTGCTTAAAGAAGTAAGAAAAACTAACAAGACAATTCCATTTTTCATTTATTCAAGTTCAAATTTATTGGAGCATAAAATTGAAGCACAGGAAAAAGGTGCACAAGGTTCTACAAATACAGCAACTGAACTAATAGACCTTATTACTGCACACGTTCAACCAAATAAATAATGGAGAAGGGTGTAAAGATGTTCCTCATGATAAAATGCAATTATTTAGTGGAGAATGCATTCATTTGTTCCTGGTTCGGTAGGGATCCATATCGAATTAGGAACGAATAAATGCGTTCCGTACAGAAAACTCCCCCCTGCCCCCCTCAGAGAGGGGGGGGGGACGAATGAATGTGTTCGGTACAGGGAAAATGGGATCAAGACCGATCTAGGAACGAATAAATGCGTTCCCTACAGATAAAATACTTTTGATTTGATCCAATGTATATCCTTTTTCTAATAATTCAAGAATATTTTTCCTTTCTTCTATTTTGCCTTCTTCTCGACCTTTTAATATACCTTCTTCGCGACCTTCCATTCGATAAGTTTCGATAACAGTATCGTCATCTGTCTTGTTTCGTAAATACTTTTCATACGTCCTGCGTTCCGTATTGCTCATTTTCAGCATATCTAATTTAACAACTGCTTCTTGCAAACCAGCTGCACTAAAATCAGGCTTTACTATTGAATTTTTCAGTGTATATACCCATTCATCGAATTTTGAGTTAATCTGTTCATGAAACATATTGGGTAGTATTAAAAAATATTCAGGATGGATATCTAATACTGCTCCTCCGGGTGTAAAACCGTATGTCTGGGAAAAGGGAATAATTTCCTGATAATGAAGTCCCTCAAACCCTGTCAATTTAGCACGGAACAAATAATCCTGTTTAGCATGAATATTAAAATAGGCTATACCGATCATATATATCTTTTTAATATCATACTTTTCTCCAACGGATACCTGTTCCACAACTGCTTTGCTAACATCAAACAATAATTTTCCTAAAAAATCAACTTGTGTGAAAACTTGTATCTCAAAAATTACAATTTCACCATTGTTAATCCTTGCTTTGAGGTCTACACGATTGGTTTTGAAGGTCGCGTCATCTATATTTCCCTCGCTTTCAAGGATGTCGATAACTTTTACGTCGTATCCCAATAACTCACTTAAAAATCCATCAAGGATTACAAAATTAGCTTTTTCTCTTAACAATGTCTTAATTGCGTAGTCAAAAGATATTATTGTGCGTTCTTGATTCATTTTGATTCTCCTTTTATATATTATCAATTTGTAAGGAACGAATAAATGAGGGCACTCTAAAAAGTAAATTTAATATAAAATCATACCTTACACATGCCGTAGGTATGTGTAAGGTAGGGCTTTTAGAGTGCCCTCATAAATGCGTTCTCTACGATGACAAGATAATAAACGAACTTTATTTGTCAAGTTAATTTTTTGTATAATTAAAATATATTTTAACAATATTTAAAATTCTATTAAAACGGCTATAAAAGATGCGAAATTCTGTATGAAACGCATTTATTCGATCCTGGTTCGGTTGGGATCCATATCGAATTAGGAACGAATAAATGCGTTCCGTACAGATTGTATTTCAATATAAAATAAATTAAAATAAATCTTGACATAAACAATAAAAATTTTTAATATGACACTAAACAAAGAAAAATTCTTGGTTAATAGGGAGAAAAACATTGGGACGATAAATATTTGATAATTGATAGTTGCAGAAGGAGACAAAATGAAAGAAATAATTCAACAAGAACCATTAATACAAATAGCAGTAACTATTGAAAATGTCTTTTCTTCAAGCGAAGAAGAAAGTTGTAATTATGATCTCAGAGAAGGAAGCAAGCATGATTTCGCAAGCGCAATATCTAGTAAATTAAAAGAGAGCATAAAACAAGAAGTTGAAAAATGGATTATCAAAGGTATTGAAAGAGGTTTTGTCAAAGGAATTGAAAAAGGAAAAATCGAAGAGAAATATAACATCGCTAGAAATTTGTTAAGTATGAACATGAATTATGAAGATATCTCTAAAGTAACAGGTTTATCTATAGAAGAAATTAAAAAACTATAGAGAGTATATTTTTCGTAACAACAAATGCGTTCAATGCAGGGTTTAAAATAGGAACGAATAAATGCGTTCCCTACGGAATAAATTAAGGAGATAAAATGTACAAAAAATTAAGCATAATTATAATTTTAATTAATTTAGCTTTTCTATTATATTGCGATATAGTAACTAATGTAAAAAATATATACTCAAATTTAGATACATTTGAGGCCGATATTTCACAAATTAATTATTTTTCACAAATCGATCAAAGTCTAACTTCAAATGGAAAGCTTTTTATACAAAACGATTCTTTAGTTATACTTTATACTGAACCAGCATTTCAATTTATTAAATTAGAGAATAATATAATTACAATATATTCAAGGCAAGAAAACACTGCTATCATAACTAAAGATCACAACATATTTTCCCAGAATATATTTAAATTTTCTGATTTATTAAATAATGAATTGTCTTTTTTGTCAAAAGATGATAGTCTACTTGAGTATGAAATTAACATAAACAACCAACAGATTAAAAATATTAAAATATATATTAACGAAATTAATTATCAAATTGAGAAGGTTTCTTATTCTGATGATCTTAATAATATTGTTAATATTTTAATTTCAGCACAAATATTTAATCATCCTCTATCACAAAACATAGATGAATTTGCTCTGCCTAATGATGTTATGATAATTGAAAATCCATAAGGAAATTGATATAAATGATTGCATTGATACTTGCCGGAGGATCTGGTACAAGATTCTGGCCCCTAAGTACTGAACAACTTCCCAAACAATATCTAACAATATTTGAAGATAAATGTATGTTAAAATTGACATATGAAAGACTTCTACATTTTTTAGATAAAGATAAAATATTTATTGTTACATCATATGAACAAGTTCCTTTAATATATGACTATCTTCCTGAAATTAATACAAGTCAAATTATTGCAGAACCTTGTGCTATGAACACTGGCGCCTGTATTGCATACTCTATTGCTCATTTCTTATGGAATTACCCTAGAAATGAAAAGGTTTTAATTGTTCCATCAGACCACTATATTTCTGACAACAATAAGTTTAAAGAATATGTTCTTCTTGCAGAAAGTATCTCAAATTTAGGCAATCTAATAACATTCGGTATACAACCGAAATACCCCGCAACTGGTTATGGATATATTGAAAAGGGCGACAAACATAGCGATTTCTCGTTTCATGTGAAACAATTCAAAGAAAAACCATACAAAAGTTTAGCAGAAACATTTTTTAAATCTGGAAATTATCTCTGGAATTCTGGCATTTTTTGTTTTAGTATATTCGACATAATCAATGCATTTGATTTCTATAATAAAGAGATTTTTGAAAAGGCTGTTGAGATTTCTTGTATAAAAGATCATAAAATTAAAAGAGAAAGATATAAAACATTAGAAAAAATATCAATTGATGTTGCTATATTTGAAAAATCTAAAAATGTAATTGTAATTCCTGTTGATTTTGAATGGTCTGACGTAGGAAATTGGTTCGCACTTTCAGAGCTAATGCAGAAAGACGATAGTAATAATTATTTCAGAGGTAAATCATTTAGTCTTGATGCGTTTGGAAATTCTGTCTTTTCAGATAAATTTGCTGCTTTAATTGGAGTAGAGGATATTATTTTAGTAGAAACCGATAAGGAAATATTGGTTGTTAGAAAAGATATGGCGGAATTTGTAAAGTATGTCTACATGAGTTACGGATCTTCTAAATAAATTTAGCTCTATTATATAAGAATGTTTTTAAAGAGTCCACTATTTCTGTATCTGTATTAATCTGGCAATACTCAAATTTTAGTTGTTCAATCATCTTTTTTAGTTTCATGTGAAACATTTCAAACCGTTTTAGATAATCATTTCTTATCATCCATGGTGAAATTTTTATAACTTCATTATTTTCCATATCAATGAAATCAGCTTCATTTTTAAATAAAAATTCTTGTTCTGCTTTATCAATAATATGAAATAAAATACAATGATGCTTGTTAAATTTTAGGTAATTTAGAGTTTTTTGCAGTTCGTTTATATCATCAAGGAAATCAGTGACAATAACTACAAGCGATTTCTTCTTTATATGCTCACCTAACATAAAAACAGAATTAGAAATATTGGTTTCTCCTTCACATTTTATCTTTTCTAGAGTTGTTAAACATTGATTTAACCAAATATATTTAGATTTTGCTGGAAGTGAATATACAATCTTGTCATTAAAAAGAGTTAAACCTGTTGCATCACGTTGTCTTAACGAAAGATTTAATAAACAAGCAACAAATAATTTTGCATAGTCTATCTTTTTGATTTTGTTGGAATAAAAAGCCATTGATGAACTACAGTCTAACATAAAATATGTACGAACATTAGTTTCTTCTTCATATCTTTTTATGTAATATCTTTCAGTTCTGCTAAATAATTTCCAGTCAATTAAAGATATCGAATCACCACTTGAATAAGCTTTATGTTCTGAAAATTCGACACTGAAGCCGTGATATGGTGATTTATGTAGCCCAGATATAAAACCTTCTACAATTGAATTTGCAGTAAATTTTAAATTTTTGTTTAAGTCGACTAAGTAATTTTGAATCATTTTTCATTTCCTGATGGTAAAATAAGCGATAAGGGTATAATTACCACATAAGCTAGAATTAAAATTATGGGAGAAATTGTGAAATCTCCTGTATTCATAATAATAAATCCGATAGTGATTAGTAGAACTCCGATAATAAGTATAATGTAGTTTATTTTACCTAGTTTAATTTTTTTGTTTTTTTGCATAAAATGCTCCTTGTTTGTTAATAATTCTGTAGGGAACGCATTTATTCGTTCCTTACACCCAATCCTGTACGGAACGCATTTATTCGTTCCTTATTCGGTATGAAACACATCTGAACTAGGAACGAATAAATACGTTCCCTACAGGATTGGGTTCGTTCCTTACAGGATGTGTTGCGTTCCCTACATCTAGAAAAACCATCTATAATCTAGCAATAAAGATCTATCAAACAACTCAGTTTGTTTTCTATTTCTCAATAAATCATGTAATAACAATTTAATAGAAAATTGTTCGTTAATGTTAAACTGAATAGCTGTATTTAAATAACCTCTTCTTAATCCGCCATATTCATAATCTTTATCAAGATCATTTAAACCACAAGCAAAATCAGCATAAAGGGTAATATAATCACTTGCTGTTTTATAAAAACCTAAAAACACATCAAAATGATGAGCGTCATCTTGATTATCCTCAAAGGAATAATTTGAACCAAAATCGAAACCAATAAGTCCAAATAATTCGTAATTTTTTGATAGGACAGCGTAAGCACCTTTTGATTTAATTTCGTATCTTTTTGCATCTTTATGATAAGTTCCATGTCCTTGAGTGTCTACACCAATGGCTAATGCAGGTCTGGATTGAGTTTCGTTAATTAATCTTAGTTTAACTTTATAATCAACCCTACTCCATTTCGGATTTTGATTTCCTAGAACATGTTCTGCACCAAAAGCAAGTCCCATTTGAAAAAAGTTCGTAAGTCCCACGTCAGCACCAATTGATATTCCATCATTTTGGTAAAGTTTTGAATAAACAGAAGCTTCACCTCTGCCAAGCATAGCAGCTGTAGGGTTATCTACAGTATAAAGCGAGTTTGCAATAAGATTAAAACTTGCTAATAATAGAACAATAAATGTAAATAGATTTTTCATATCATCTCCTTAATAAAGATTCTAATATATTTTTAATGATATTAACATCGACGCTTGTGTTTTCACAAGGCTCGAAAGGACGTTCGTTTAAGAGTCCTATAACAGGAATGGGGAAGACCTCTAATAGACCGTCAACTAGGTCTCTTTGACAAGCAACAGCTATAATTAACTTTGGTTTTGTCTTAATAATAATCTTTCTAGCTATAGTTCCACCGGTTGCTATTGCAATATTTATGTCATATTCTTTTGATAAATATTTTAAATCTTTAATGCAGCACTTTCCGCAATCTATGCAGTTATCAATTATGTTTGTCACCCTATAAGTACATTGTAAATTTTGTAGACAGTGAGGTAATAATAACAGAATTTCTTTAGAATTTCCTTTAAATTTATCAAGATGAATAAAAGAATTATTAACAGAAATAAATGATTCTCTAATTCTTTCTTTTGTAATATTTAGAAATTTACCTAAAAAAACATTAACAGGAAATAATAAATTTACAGAAAATCTAATCAATCTATGAAAATATTTAATAGAATAGTTAGAATAGCATTCATAAAAGAGGGTCAAAATCCCTAATATGATAATAACATAAAAAACACGTAAAGAAGTTAATACTATAAATGCTAATAATGAAGATATTTCATGTAATCTTGGAGATATAAACCACCATATTAAAGTAGTTAAGCACATCAATATCAATAAACTAAGTGTTGATAACATTAGAAATATTAACATTGAAGTAGGTTTTACTTTATTAATACTTGATATTTTCAAATTTCTCTCCTATTTCCATTCTTATTCCGTTGATAAAATCGGAAGAAGACATTATCTTTTTACCCTCATATTGAACTGTTTTTACTAAAAGATCGACGTCTTTTAAAGAAATTACAAACCCGAGTTTCTTAATAATTAACTTTACAATGGGATAATCATCATTATTAATTCTCTCATAAATCTCTGCTTTTAATATCTTTAACCTTTTATTTCTAAAATAACAATAATAACCGGGTTCAAGACTATAAGCATACACATTTGCTAAAAATTCTTCAGCGTTTAAGTTGAAATTAGCAATATTAGAACTCTCTGTGATTTTTTTAGTATATGTTGCTAATTCTTCATTTTGTACAGGAAACAGATCTTTTAAATCTTTAAATCTGTTTCTTTTCATCTCTAATATTTTAATAGATTTTACAATGTCTTCTGCCCCATTAGTTGACAAATAGTCAGATAAATCTGTATAATTTATCCTTTCTTTAAAGTCATAAATATTGTACTTGGTCTGGCATATAATATTACCGCTATCTATTTTACTAGCGATAAAAAATATAGTATTACCTGTAAAATCGTTTTGATTAATAAGTGTGCTTCTAATAGGGTCTGCACCTCTATGTAATGGAAGTAGCGATGGATGTAGGTTTATTGCACCAAGTGGACACATTGTACGTAATTCTTTTCCAATATACCCTCCGTAAGCAACTGTAATCAAGATATCAGGGTTTAGAGATTTAATATAGTTAATTACTTCAATATCATTAATATTTTCTGGTTGTAAAATAGGTAATTGATTGTTAATTACTGCTTTCTTGAAATCAGAAAATGTTATTTTTAAGTTTCTGCCACTGGGTTTGTCTGGTTGAGTTATTACTAGTTTTATGTTGAAATTATAATCAGAATCAATGTTGTTAACTAATAACAATAATGGTTTTATGGCAAAATCTGAAGTACCACAGAAGACTATATTAATGTTCTTTTTCATCAGTATAATTACCAGTTGACCCGTATATTAAGTTCCATCAGCTAATATTCTTAATCCTATTTAGTTTAAACGCAAGCGACATTCTTTTAATTGAAGATAATTTATCTACAAATAAAACACCGTTTAAATGGTCAATTTCATGTTGCAGAACAATAGAAAAAACATCTTCTGCCGTTATTAATCTTTCTTCCATATTAATATCGTAATACTTCAATTTAACACATTCAAATCTTGTAACATCGGCAAAAACATTTGGTAATGAAAGACAACCTTCTTCAGAAACAGTTTCACCACTAAATTCAATAAATTCTGGATTTACAAGAACTAACGGGTTCTTTTCACCTGATTTTGAATACTGATAATCTATTACAACAATTCGTAAAGACACGCCTACTTGAGGAGCTGCAAGTCCTATTCCTTCTGTCAGATACATTGTATGTATCATATTTTCTATAAGCTCTTTAATTTCAGGTGTAAGTTCATTAACTGGTTCTGCTATTTTTTTAAGTATCTCATTACCGTACAACTTAATTTCAAGCAACTTACTCATCATCTTCTTCCTTGCTTTCTAGTACTGCTACTATGCAAGATTTCTGGAACTCAATTTTAGTTTTAGTAGTGTCATCTACTTTAAGAACAACAATGTTTTTCTCATTCTTAATATTTGCAATTTTACCAATAATTCCAGAAGAAGTGGCAACTTTGTTTCCAACTTTTAGATTATCTAAAAGGTTTTGATGTTCTTTCTTTTGTTTTTGTTGTGGGCGAATTATTAAAAAATAAAACACACCAATAATCATAATTAGAGGCAATAACATGCCAAATGGGTTTGAAGCTACTTGAGCTACTTCGTTTTCCATATTTATCTCCTTATTTTAAAAATTTATAATAAAAAAAGCCGGTCTTAGTTTATACAATCCTAGAAGAATTATGTTTGCAAATATACCTGCAGCAACATCGTCTAGCATAATCCCCCAGCCGTGAGGAAGTTTTTGTAATTTATTAATAAATAGAGGTTTTCCTATATCTAACACACGAAATAATATAAATGCATAAATTGCAACCATAATCGTTTTAGGTAGAAACATAACTGCTAATAAATATCCAACAACCTCGTCAATTACAATTTGTTTTCCATCTTTACCAAATTCTTCTTCGTTTATTTTGCATATATATACTGATAAATAAGCAAATAAGATTACTAACAAATAAAATATAAGAAATCTATCGTAAAATACTATATTTTCAGTCGCATTGTAAAATAAATAATCTGGAATAAAATAATACCATATTAAGGCAATCACAAAAGTTGTAATGGTTCCGGGCATTATTGGAATCAACCCTACGCCAAAGAAAGTACCAAGTGTTAATGAAATCATCTTTTTAATTTCTGAGAAACTCATTTAATCTATCCTCATATAATTCTACAAATATTTCATGTCTTAGAGCTTCTATCCATTGGTCGTATAGTTCTAACTGTCTTCTACTTAACATTAGTTCTCTTAATTGTTCACTTATCTCTTCAAACTCAAAAGGTCTTGGTTCTATAATATCCATTAGCTTAAAAAGATATAATATATTTTGATATTCTAGAATCTCCGTAACTTGGTTAATCTCTAAATCCGATAACTCATTAGAAAACCATGGTGGAAATTCTTCTTTAGTTAAAGAACCTAAAATTCCGTTGTTTTGTTTAGAATTTTCATCTTCACTGTATTCCAAAGCTAGCTGTATAAAATCTTCACCGTTTTCAATTCGAGTTTTTAAATCAACTAAAATTTCTCTCTCTAGTAACACATCCTGTTCGGTTTCTTCTACCAAAATTAATATATGGCTAGCAGAAATATCGTTTCCACGTTTACCAGTTAATTTAATTATATGGAACCCAAAATCAGTTCTAACTATCTCTGATATTTCGTCAATTTCTAAATTAAAAGCTGCATTTTCAAATGATTCAACCATCATTCCTCTAGAAAAATATCCTAAATCTCCACCACTAGATGCACTTGGACATTCTGAATACTGTCTTGCAAGCTCAGCAAAATCGCCACCCTCGTCTAAAAGTTGCTCAATTTCCTGTATTCTTAATAAAGAATTATTAATAGTTTCATCACTTGCACCGGGCATTCTTAAAATCATCGCAAACTCGTAAGCTGTGTCGCGTACTGGAAAATTTTCGCTTTCTTCAATGAAAAACTGGTGAAGTTCAGCATCTGTAATTCTTATTTTACTTCTAATTTCAGATTGAATCAATCTTTCACGAAGAAATTGCTCAACTAATAAATCGTGATAATACTGTCTCAATTCAGATTGTGTTAAACCTGCATTACGAAGCTCTCTATGAAACTGTTCATCAGAATCAAAAGCTGATCGTATCTGTGCCATTTGAGAGTCTAACATATTTGCGATTCTTCTTTCATCTATTCTTATACCTAATTCTCTGGCTTTTTGTACGATAAGTTTGTTTTCTACCATGCTTTCAAGAATGTCACTTTCTGTCATTCGTGAATCTAACATTTGAGCATTACGCATTTGGTTCATCTGCCTTGCAAGATCTGAAAATAAGATTATGTCTCTACCAACTTTTGCGATAATAAAATCAACTGTCTCAGCTGGTGTTATTTTATTGATAATTAGGGATAATATGAATATTGTTAATAGTATTTTTTTCATTTTTTACCTCGTTAGGGGTATTGTTTCTTCTGTGGAGAATGTTTTAATGCAACAGCACAACTTTAGAATTAATCCTAGCGTCCCATAAAACCTGTTCATAGAGATCATACTTTTTTTCTTCTCGTAACTGATTTTCAATATGTTCTCTTACGTTATTGAAACTAATATGAGCGGTTGAATTTCTAAACTCAAACCATCTTGCAATAATCCATCCTTCGTCATAATACATTGTAATTTCGTGGTATCTATCCATTTTATCTAACTGTTCCCATAACAAACTATCCGGACCTGTTTTTGTTACCATATTTTCCATATACCCACCATTTCTTCCAATTCTTTCCTCAGAATATCTTTGAGCAGCTGGAGTAAAAGCTATTTGTCTATTATCGAGCATAGTTTTAACATTTCTCATATCTTCTTCTTCGTTAAAAAAAATCCTTTGCACTCTAAATTCTCTAACGTTTTCAGTAAATTCAGCTTCTCTTAGCCTATAATAGTTGTAAAGTTCATCATTAGTGAAGTTTAAATTTTTAAGTTCGTGGGCAATTAAAGCGTTAGCGAATATTTTTTTAGAAGCATTTGCAGCAAGGAAATGTAACGCAATGTCGTTATTAAACAATTCGTTATTTCTAGCATGGTCGAAAAGTAGAGTAAGATCAACCCATTGATTGATAATATCTCTTTGAGTTTCAAGTGATTTCTCGTTCCAAATTTCTGGAGTATAAGCCATTTCAAGTTGTTCTAGTGTCAGAATGTTGTCATTAACAATGGCAACAACAGTTCCAGTTTCTTGTTCAACAGTGCAAGCCATAAAAGTAAAAAGCGTCAATGCTGTAATAAGTAAAATAGTTAATTTCATTAATTTATCTCCGTTTTAGTTTATTAATCTTGAGAACCTAATAATAATTTTAGGTTCTAATTCAGGGTTTGTTGATAGATTTATATGAGAAAAATCCATATTTGATAGATTATTTCTAAGAACAAATCCATATTGTTCGCGATAACCAGAAATAACTTCTTGTAAAGTTCTGGTTGCTATAATTCGCATTTCATTATCTGTTGTTAAACCTATTGTACGCCATAATGTTGTGCTGTAAGTAGTGCTCATATCCCATTCTTCACCTAAAGCTAAATCTAAATTTATATCAAAAGATGAGGTTTTATACATGCTCTTTTCATCATCAACATAAAAGATTATATATGCTTGATTTATGTTAATTCTCTTTAAGTCTGTTTCATTTAAGATTCCTGCTTTACTATAAGTTTCTTCATGAGTTTCAAAACTTAGGTCTAACTGAGTAAATATTGATGCTGGTAATATATTTGAGATTACCAAATCATTTTCATCAAAACTTTCATGTTTTTTGTCGTATATAAATGCGTCGTAGTTAGCATATCGGAAAGTGGGTTCTTCTTCGTTTTCATAAAATAATTCAATTTGAGGTCGAAGATTGGGATTGGGCGACTCTGTAGAATAAAATTCTACAAAACTATCAGTAATATCATCTGTAAAAAAGATAATTCCTAAATTATCAGTAAAAGTTCCACCACTAATCCACTTTTGAACTATTTCTTTATCAATTTCAAATTTTACTGTGTGAAGTGTGTCACTTTCTGAAAATACATGCTTAAATTCTGTTAAATCACCGAAATCACCACCGGGAGTTTTCCAATCATCTTCATCATTAGCCCTTTCCCAAGTAACATAATTTTCCATAAAAACAGTTTCGACTATTGGAGCAACTTTAATGTTGTACTCCTGCGGATTTCTGACTGTAAGTGGGTTGTAATGAAGGATAATTATAGGGTTTTTAGATAAATCTCCTAACGGTAAATTTACGTATCTTAACAAAACCCTTGTGTTGATTTCCTGATAATTTCCAAGAACTAGTTTTTGGTTTCCAATATATGCGGATATAGTGTCTTGATATGCGTATATTGTTTTAAAAGCATTACTATATAAAATAATTTCTTCATTTTCAGTTTGTGAAGGCGGAAATCCAAAAGGAGAACTTTTGTTTTGACAACTGATAATCATCACCGATAAGAGAAAAAATAATGCGATGTACTTAAAATTCATAACTAATATTCCTTTTTATATATATTAAGAGCAGTAGTAATAGGGATAGTGTATATGGGGATAAATCAAAGTAGATTTTGTTAAGTTGTTTTTATTCATATACTTATTTGTAAAACTTCTATGTGTATAACTTGTGTATAAGTCTTTAGTAAAAGCCTTGATATCCACATAAAGAGAAGTTAGAGGATAAAACATAAAGTTATACACAATAACTAACACTAATTCATGTGTATATGTTTTTAAGTGTATAAAATTGCTATTTATCATTGTTTATCCTTTTATTTCTTTAATTAAGTGTTCAATTTGTTTTCGGAAATCTATATCAGCGGCAAACCGGGTTTCTATCATTTTCTTAGCATGTAAAACTGTTGTATGATCATTTCGTTTATAATAAGTTGCAATTTCTTTTAAGGAAACACTAGGAATTAATAAATTCGATAGATACATAGCAATTTGACGTGGAAATGAGACCGCAGGTTTTCTAGATTTATCTAGCATTTGAGAAGGTAATAATCCGAAATAATTACAAACCTTTTGAAAAACATTATCCATAGTAGTTTCTTGTGCTTTTATAGTGATAATGTCGGACAAAATATCTTTTATAGTGGTAACATTTATGTTTTCAGGATTGATATTATTGTAAGAAGAGTACGCAAGAATTCTAATTAATGAGCCTTCTAAAGCACGTATATTTGTAGAAACTTTCTCTGCAATAAATTCAATAACTTCATCTGTAAGTTGAATACCTTCAGATGATGCTTTCTTCTTCAATATTGCAACTCGTGTTTCAAAATCAGGGTTCTTTAAATCGGCAAGCAAACCCCACTCAAAGCGAGTTACCAAACGCTTTTCAAGTCCAGCAATGTCTTTTGGAGGTTTATCAGAAGTAATAACAATTTGTTTTTTCTTTTCATACAAAGCGTTAAAAGTGTGAAAAAACTCTTCTTGAGACCCTTCTTTCTTGGATAAAAAATGAATATCATCAACAAGTAACAGGTCTATATTTCTAAATTTATTTCTGAATTGTTGTGTAGTGTTTGACCTTATAGCTTCAATCATCTCGTTTGTAAATTGTTCTGTAGTAATATAAAAGATATTGTAGTTTTTCTTTGAGCCAAAAACGTAATGTCCAATAGCTTGCATTAAGTGTGTTTTTCCCATACCAGATTCACCGTAAATAAATAAAGGATTATAAGAAGTACCGGGCGAATCAGCAACCGACTGGGCAATAGAATGTGCGAAATCATTACTTTTTCCAACCACGAAATTAGAGAAAGTGTATCTAGAATTAAGCCTAAGGTCAGAGCTATTGCTAATAAATTCTGTTTTCTCATTAGTTTCATTAATTAAATAATTACTAAAAACAAACCTAATTTCATATTTTTTCTTATATAAATTATAAGAAATATCAGAAACCATTGAAGAATAATTTTTGTTTAAAAATTCACTTGTGAATTTATTGGGCACCCTTATTGTTAGTGAATTATCCGTAACATCTATTAAAAGAGTATCTGCAAACCATGTTTTAAAACTTGTTTCTGCTATACTACCTTCAAGACAATCAAGTATATTTTGCCATAAATCTTGATCCATTAATAAATCCTCATTATAATAATATATCTTAAACATACTTTTTCATGCTTAAAAGCGTAAGTAAAAAAAATTCCGTTTTTTTGTCAACAAAAAAAAATTGTGTATAACGTTTTTTTTTTTACCCAGAAAAAATATTATATTATTTATTTATATATAGTTACAAACCTGAAAAGCTGTTTTCTAAAAGTGGATATCATGTGCATAAATATTTAATATTTATGATTTTGATGCATATGAAAGAATTGTTTCTAAATCAGGGTTATTTATGTTTTCTGTTTTATTTAATTCTTCTTCTACATATTCAGAAATGCTTTTAAAATAGATACTTCCATTAATGAACAGCTCAATGGCTTTTTCGTTAGCGTAATTTAAAATAGTAGGCATTAAGCCGCCGGTTACAGCTGCTTCACGTGCTAAATAGTATAAAGGGTATCTATTTTTACATATTGGTTCAAAAGAAAGTGGGGGAATGGTTTCTAAATTAGTTTCAATTTTATTAGAGTTAATCCTTTTGGGATGTGTTAAAGCGTACAAAATTGGAAGTTGCATAGTAGGTGTACTCATTTGAGAAATCATAGAACCATCAATAAATTCAACTATTGAATGTATAATGGATTGTGGATGTATAACCGCTGAAATGTTTTCATAGCTAATATTGAACAACCAATGAGCTTCGATAACTTCAAGACCTTTATTCATCATAGTTGCAGAATCTATGGTCACTTTTCTACCCATGTTCCATACAGGATGTTTTAAAACTTGCTCTAATTTTATGTTAGAGAAATCCTCAAGAGGTAAAGTTCTAAAAGGACCACCAGAAGCTGTTAAATGCAGTTTTTTAACTTCAGATATACTGCGGTTGTATAAAACTTGAAATATTGCAGAATGTTCTGAATCAATGGGTAATATATTAGAACCTGTTTCTTTAACTAAATCACTGATTAAATGCCCAGCCATAATAAGAGATTCTTTGTTTGCTAAGGCTAAATCCTTACCTTGCTTTATTGTTTCTATTGAGTAAGGTAAGCCTGCAGAACCAGATACAGCATTGATTAAAATATCATAGTCTTCGTTTTTGATTAGATTTATAAGCTCTTTCTTACCATAGTAAATTTTAATGCTTTCATCTTGATGAACGGGTTTGTTGTTTACTAATGCTATCTTTTCTATGTTATTTTCTTTTGCTAGATTATATAGATTTTCATAATCTGTATTTGCAGAAGCAAAGGTTATTCTGAAGTGTTCTTGGTGGTGTTTAATTATCTCTATAGCGGATTTTCCTATAGAGCCGGTGAGGCCTAAAATTGCAATTTTTTTCATTATTTTACCTTGGGTTTGTAGGGAATGCCGTCGGTCTGTAGGGAACGCATTAAATATATTTTTATACCTTACACATGCCGAAGGTATGTGAAGCTAGGTAGAAACGGATACACACACACCAACTGCATCCCGTAGGGATGCAACCAACAATCTACGAATTTTGTTGCATCCCTACGGGATGCAGATTTGGTTGGTGTATCTGTTTCTACCTAGCTTCACATACCTTCGGCATGTGTAAGGTATGATTTTATATTTGATGGGTTCCGTACAGAATGGAAATTAGGAACGAATAAATGCGTTCCCTACAGACCGACGGCATTCCCTACAGATTAAATTAATTAACAATAAACCTTTTTAAATCTTTCCATGTGATTTTCTTTCCGTATAAAAGAATCGCAGCTTTGTAAATTTTACCAGACATCCAAGTAGCGGCGATAAAAGATATAACCAACACAACAGAAGAGAGGATAATTTGCCACATAGGAACATTAAAAGGTATTCTAGCCAACATAACAATTGGTGAAGACATCGGAATAATAGAAGCCCAGAAAGCAATTTGGCTATGTGGATCTTCAATAACATTCATCATAATGAAAAACGATAGGATAATTGGAATACCAATAACAAGCGAGAATTGCTGTGCTTGTCCTTCATCATCAGAAAGAGCACCTAAAGCGGCATATAAAGCCGCATAAAATAGATATGCAAAAACGAAGTAAAATACGAAAATAAAGGCAATAGACGGTAAATGAATAGCCCCAGGTTCATGTAAAAAATTCATTAATTGAGTAGCGATGTTGTTTGAACCGGGCATATTTGCCTGCATTTCCATCGCCACATCAATATTAGCGTTTGGATCGGGCATAAAAGGCAGCATACCCACAGTGAATAGTGTAAAAAGAACAGTTCCTAACACAGCCCAGATTAACAATTGTGTTAAAGCAACTGCAGCAATTCCCATTATTTTACCAATCATAATTTCGAAAGGTCGTACAGATGATAGTAAAATTTCAATAATTCTGTTTTTCTTTTCTTCAATTATGCTTGCCAGAACCATAGAACCATACGCAAACACGCCGAAATACATAATAAATCCCATGACAAAACCTAGCAGAGTGGCTATTGCGTTGTTACCAGCTCTTTCACCTGACTCTGTGATAATAACAGTTTCTATTCTAATTGTAGTTTTAAGTCGTTCAATTAAGTCTTTGTCAATGCCAGCGTTTTCAAACCTAGCTCTTTCTGTAATGTACTCAATTCTGCGTTCCAGTTGAGCAATAGTAGAAACGCCAATTTGTTTTTCAGCAAATAAAGCGACCCCGCCCGGATATTGCAGATTAAAGTTTGGAATGTGTAAGAAGGCATCGAAATTGTTTTTGAAGTCATTTTTTATTTCTTCAAGCTCGCCATCTATGTATGTTATGTTGTATCTAGAAGTGTTTTCTAGATTGTTTAAGAAAAGACCTGTTTCGTCTAAAACAGCTATTTCTGATACAGTTGTTCGTATTTGTGTCATTAGATATGGAACTATCATTAATCCTAGTAAAAAGACAGGCATTAAAATAGTGAGAATAATGAAAGATTTTTTTCTAACTTTTGTAAGGTATTCACGAAGTACAATAGCTAATATTTTATTCATTTTTGCCTCCAGTATTACTTGAAACGATGTCAATAAAGATGTCTGTTAAGCTGGGTAATATTTCAGTAAATGATTTTATTTCAGCTTGTTGCATCAGTTGTGTTAAAATATTGTTAGTTTTAGAATTGGCATCTTTAATTCTGATAGTGTTTTCATTTATAACCTCAAAATCTGATGTAGGAGCTAATTTAGAGCTGTCTTTAGTTTCAACTTGATAAATGTTCTTTTTGAATTTTTCTTTAATCTCGGAAATCTTACCTTCTAAAATAATTTGTCCTTTATTTATCAAAGCAATATTCTGACAAATCTCTTCTACCTGTTCAAGTCTATGAGTAGAGAAAATAATTGTAATTCCTTTTTTTTGAAGCTCATGTATTTCTTTTATCATTTTATCTGAATTGATGGGGTCTAAACCTGTGAAAGGCTCATCTAGAATGATCAAACTAGGTTCAAAAAATATAGTTGAAGTAAATTGTACCATTTGTTGCATTCCCTTAGAAAGTTCCTTTGCTTTTTTATTATACCATCCGTCTATCCCGATGCGGGCACTGTAATAATCTATCTTAGAACGTGCTTCTTTTCTGCTTAATCCTTTAATCTGTCCAAAAAATTCTAATTGTTCGATTATTTTCATTTCGCCGTACAATCCACGTTCTTCTGGAAGATAACCTATTTGTTTGCAAAGCGTGTCAAAGTTTTTGTTGTTTGAACCTTCAAGCACGAAATTTCCTTCATCTGGAAGTTTTATACCTGTAATGATTCTGATTAATGTAGTTTTCCCCGCCCCATTGGGTCCTAATAAACCGAAAATAGAGCCTTTTTCTATTTCTAGGTTTACGTCTTTTAGAGCGTGAGTGTTTTCATAACTCTTAGTAAGATTGTTAATCTTTAAGATGGGCTGCATTGTACCTCCTTCATATTTAATATATTTCGCCCACAATACTAGCATGTTCGTGAGCTTTATTTAGTTCTGTTAAAACATCATTAACAATTAATTTAGGTACACACATAAGTAATCCGCCAGATGTTTGAGGGTCGTATAATAACATTTTTTTGTTATAATCACAATTTGTTAATTCATAGTTCCTACTCTTTTCAACGTATTCTTGATTTCTGAATGCCGAGCCGGGTATGCAGCCCATATCAATTAAATCTAATGCTCCTTCAAGAATAGGAATCTTATCAACATAAATCTCAAAATTGACATTACTTGCATTAGCTAATTTGGTCAAATGTCCTAAAAAACCGAACCCAGTAATGTCGGTGGCACATTTAATGTTATGCTTTACCATAATTTTAGATGCTTCTTTATTAAGTTGTTTCATGGTGTCTAGGGCTTTTTCATAATTAATGTCTGAAACAAGATTAAGGCGTTTACCTGCCATAATTGTTCCAGTACCAATGGGTTTGGTTAGTATAAGTACATCACCGGGCATAGCACTAGAATTTGTAATAATTTTATCTGGATGAACTGTACCAACAACTGCCAATCCATATTTAGGTGTTGAGTCTTCAATTGTGTGTCCGCCTACAATTAATGCGCCTGCTTCATTAGCTTTACTTTGTCCACCTTTTAATATTTCGCTAAGTACTTCAATGGGTATAGATTGAGATGGAAACATTATTAGGTTTAATGCTAAAAGAGGTTGTCCACCCATAGCATAAACATCACTAAGCGCATTTGTTGAAGCTATTTGACCAAACGTGAACGGGTCGGAACAGACTGGTGGGAAAAAATCTGTGGTAAATATAATGGCTTGTTCATCGTTAAGTTTGTAAACAGCAGCGTCATCATGAGTGTCGTTGCCAACAAGAAGATTTGAACTTGATGGCATATTAACACTTTGAAGTATGCTATCAAGAATATTTGCGGGTATCTTTGCTGAACATCCGCCTTGGTTTATTGTTTTTAATAAGTCGTACATAAAGTTCCTTTATGGTATGGAATGCCCCGTGTCCTGTAGGGAACGCATTTATTCGTTCCTAATTCGGTTGGGATCCCATCTTGCCTGTACGGAACGCATTTATTCGTTCCTAATTCGGTTGGGATCCCATCTTGCCTGTACGGAACGCATTTATTCGTTCCTAGTTCGGTTGGGATCCCATTCGGAACTAGGAACGAATAAATGCGTTCCCTACAGGACACGGGGCGTTCCCATTCGGAATTAGGAACGAATAAATGCGTTCCGTACAGGCAAGATGGGGAAACTATCAACTCTCATCTACCATCACATGCAGATCCATATTTAAATTATTTTCTTTAAGAATTTTACAGATTTCTTCAATATATTCCTCATTAGTTTCAATCGACATACCACATTCAGCACTAATTTCTCTAGGTGTAGTAATAATCTGGTATTTCAAGCCTTTGTTTTGCAGTAGCTTATCTGCTTTTATGGTATAATGTATCGAATCAAAAACAATTACATTTCTCATAAACAAGCTCTGCGAACCTATCGTGAAACGGTCCTGCCAATATTGAATCTTTAGAAATATCAGAATGTAATCCCATTTTAATAACTTTAATATTATTTTCTTGGCATATTTTCAAATATTTTCCACAAATTAGCACTGCATCTTCTAATGATATAGGCGAGTATTCACCATTTTTATATAAACATTCTAACTCTGTATCTTTTAAAACTAAAAGAGGGTATAATCTAACAAAATCTGGTTTAAGTTTAATAAGTTTATTGATATTTTCATCAATGCTTTCCTTTAATTCACCGGGCATTCCAATAAGAAATTGAATCGACAGGTTAAAACCATAATCTATAACTAATTTACATGATTTTTCTGCCATTTCACCTGAATATCCTCTTTTGGTTTTTATTAATGAATTATTACAAAACGATTGAACACCTAGCTCTATCGTATTTACTCTGTTATCTTTCAGAAAATCAAGAATATCTGTATTAATGAAATCAGGTCGTGTAGATATTCTAAACCATGTAGTTTCATTAATATACGGGTTTAATTTATTAAACAGAGCAGAGATTTCATTTTTAGGCAGAGCGGTAAATGAACCTCCGTAAAATGCAATTTCTTTTTGTTTATTCTTATGTTTTTCAATGAAAGATATAATAGGTTCAATTTTAATATCAGAAATAATTGATGAAGAAATAACATTTTGATTGCAATAAACACATTTAAACGGACAACCAAGAAATGGAAGAAAAACAGGATAAATTATATTAGTCTTAATCTTTGGCATGCTTCGTATGCGGCTTGCTGTTGAGCTTCTTTTTTGTTAAGAGCTTCTCCGTAGCCACAGGGATGCCCGTCTATGTGTACAACGATTTTAAACATTTTTTGGTGAGCAGGTCCAGCAGAAGAATTAACTCTGTATTCAGGAATAGATTGAAAATGGCTTTGCACAAATTCTTGTAATATGCTTTTATAATTAATAAGATCTTTGTGCATAACCTGCTTTTCAAAATCATTAAGTATAAAATTAGTAACGAATTTTCTCGCTTTATTAAGCCCACCATCAAGATAGATTGCACATATAACTGACTCTACAGCGTCAGCAATTATTGATTTTTTCTCTCTTCCTCCGTTTCTTTCTTCTTTTTCACTCATAATAACAAATTCAGCAAGTCTAAAATTTTCAGCTTTTAAAGCTAGGAATTTTTCTGAAACGATGCTGGACTTCATTTTCGATAGTTCGCCTTCGTTTTTATCAGGAAACACGTTAAATATGTGCTGGCAAACAATTAAACCTAAAATAGCATCACCAAGAAATTCAAGCCTTTCATAATTTGAATTGTAATTTTGTTCGTCATCTGAAGAATAATAAATAGAATCATGTGTTAACGCAGAAACTAATAAAGATAAATCTTTAAACCTATATTTAATTAGTTCTTGTAGAACAGATAACTTCCTTTTGGTAGAAGCTGATATTCTTTTTTTTTTCTTTTTGAACTTGTTTTTTATTTTTTGTATGACGTTCAAACAGACTCCATTCTACGAAATAAAATAACACCGTTGTGACCACCAAACCCTAGTGAATTACTTAGTGCGTATTCAATTTCTAACTCTGTAACTTTATTATGGCTATAATTTAAATCACAATCTGGGTCGGGAGTTTCAAAATTTATGGTTGGATGAATTAGTTTTTCGTTTATTGATTTTACAACTGTGATGCCTTCTATACCTGCGGCAGCACCTAAAGTGTGCCCTGTCATTGATTTTGTGGAATTAATAACTACCTTTGAAGCGTGTTCTTTAAAGATCGTTTTTATCGATAAACTTTCATTTTTATCGTTTAATTGTGTTGATGTGCCATGTGCATTGATGTATTGAACGTCTGCGGCTGTAATGCCTGCATCGTCGATTGCCATTTGCATTGCTCGAGCTCCACCCTCACCAGAATCGGCTGGGGCTGTAATGTGGAAAGCATCGTCTGTAGCTCCATAGCCAACAACTTCGGCATATATGAAAGCACCACGTTTTAATGCGTGATCAAGCTCTTCAAACATCATAAAGCCGGCACCTTCCGACATAACAAATCCGTCGCGGGTAAGGTCGAAAGGACGGCACGCTTTTTCAGGCTCATCGTTTCGTGTGCTTAAAGCCCGCATCGAGCAAAAACCGCCAAAGGAAAGAGGGGTAACAGCAGCTTCTGCCCCACCACAAATTATAGCATCTGCATCACCATATTGTATCGACCTTAATGCAGTTCCAAAGGCGTGGTTTGCTGAAGCGCAGGCGGACATACAAGTAAAATTGATACCCTTAAAACCGTATTTTATAGCAATGCTTGCACCTGCTATATTTCCTATCATCTTAGGAATAAAAAACGGACTAATACGCCTTGGTCCCTTTTCAAGTAAAATTCTATGCTGGTCTTCTAATGTAAGCATTCCACCGATACCTACACCTGTAATAACTCCAACCTTGTTCCTGTCAAAATCACATTTCATTAACCCTGAATTTGCAACGGTTTCTGCTGCAGCTGCCATAGAATACTGTGTGTATAAATCGTTCTTATCAATTTCTTTCTTCTCAAAATAATCTAAAGGGTCAAAGTTTTTTACTGTACCTGCAATTTTTGTTGTAAAATTAGAAGTATCGAAACGCGTAACGGAAGTGATCCCGCTTTTTCCTGAAAGCAAATTATTCCAGGTTTCATTAACATTGTTTCCAACAGCATTAATTGTTCCTAGTCCGGTGATAACGACTCGTCTTTTTTTCATAATATTATTACTCCAATATAAGCATTTGGTACAAAAAATTATAAACCTAAAAATCTGTCAAGTATTTTTTTTATGAGAAATTATTTATTTTTAATTCTGCATTCTGTACGGAACGCATTTATTCGTTCCTAGTTCGGTTGGGTTCTCATTTATGCCTGTACGGAACGCATTTATTCGTTCCTAGTTCGATATAAATCCACACCATCCCGAAGGGATCGATCGCTACGTAGAAAACGACGCCCCACCTTGATTTCCATGCCGTAGGTATGGACCAAAATGTGGTGGTATATATATACAATTCCATACCATCCCGAAGGGATCGATCGCTACGTAGAAAACGACACCCCCACAATTCCAAACCATCCCGAAGGGATCGATCGCTACGTAGAAAACGACACCCCCACAATTCCAAACCATCCCGAAGGGATCGATCGCTACGTAGAAAACGACACCCCACCTTGATTTCCATGCCGTAGGTATGGACCAAAATGTGGTGGTATATATATACAAATCCATACCATCCCGAAGGGATCGA
>Ga0099364_10002896_pt1 | contig 27112 bp, 27 predicted proteins | sample TergutTh196P3_FD_73070 | JGI IMG/M metagenome (GOLD analysis project Ga0099364, IMG submission 73070) | Microcerotermes parvus P3 segment gut microbial communities from Pointe-Noire, Republic of the Congo - Th196 P3 | ecosystem: Host-associated > Arthropoda: Insects > Digestive system > Gut ... | reverse complement strand
GAGGAGGTGAGCGATATCGTGTTCGATATGGCCCTCGCATTCGTCAACCACCTGGCTGGCGTGCTGCGCGAGCGCGGGTTCGACCTGCGCTTCGGCAACACGATTTTCGTGGGCGGCGGGGCCCTGCTGCTGAAGGATTTCCTCGAGGCCAGCGAGAAATTCGGCAGCTGCGTTTTCGTGGATGACGTCGCCGCGAACGCCAGGGGCTACGCGATTATGTACAACGCCATGAAGGGGTGAACGTCATGAGCAGCAAGAAAAATCACGGGCGCTTCTGCGTACAGTTCAACCTGAACGACCCTCGGCACAGGCAGGTGGTTGAAATCCTGGAGCAACAGGGCCGGCGCAAGGCGCAGTTCATCGTGGAGATGGTGCTGGAGGATGCGGATAGGGCAGACCTGCAACAGATGGTGGAGCCTATCGTAAAACAGCTGTTGGCACGGCAGCCTGCCGCCCCGGCTGGAGCGGACGACGAATTAAAGTCGGCCATTCAGGGCGTCATGGCGAAATGGGGCTGAAGCATAAAAAACAACAGCGGGAAGCAGCCCGAAGCCGCTTTCCGCTGTTTTGATTGTCATTTCGCGAGCTTTTCCAGCTCCCGCTTCAGCGCCGCCATATTGCGGACAAACTGCCGCATGAAATCCTGGCCGGTCTCAAACTGGAAATACCGCCAGCGCAGCATCAGGAATTGCACTTCCTTCTCGCGGCTGCGCGGAATCCTGCGCATGATTTTGCCGCAGTCGAGCATCGCAAGATATTCCGTGCTGACGTACTCCCGGTCCTCTTTGCGGAAATTGGCGGCGACCCATTCCTGCGCGCGGTAGCGCCGGCCCTTGTAGTGGTGCTTCTTGGCCGATACTTTGAAGATCAGGAATTTTTTGAGATCATCATCGGGTCCCACGCTAAGAGGGTACAAACGGCACGCCCTGGGTTTCGAGTCGCTACCATGAAGGCGGCACCTGTTGTCTTTCAGAAAAACGCAGGCGTCGTCGGGCTCCGTGGTCTTCATCAGCAGGACCGGCGCGCCCCAGGCGATGACGCCGACCTCGGTGTAACGCTCGGCTACATCGGCGATGTCCATTTGCAAATGCCGCGCCAGACGGAACAGGTCGAGGCTTTCGACCATAACGGCCTGGCGGACCTTTTTACAGCAAGAACCGCAGTTTTGGCATGAAAACTGGAAAATCTCACTGGGCTTCATCAGTGGGTAGTCGTTGTAGGGAACGCTCATGCCGCAACAACCTCCCCCGCGTAAACCGGCCCAAAGCTTCCGCGTCAATGTAAAACTGCTGCTTGCCGTACTGGAGATAGTCCAAGTCGGCAAGTGGGCGGTTATGATCAAAGCGGGGCTTGAGATGATAGGCGTCTTTCAGGCAAAACGGTGTTTCGCACTCCGGCGAGTAGTGAAGTAAGTCAGACATGGATACACCATGATTCGGCTTCAACTCATGGACGGCGCCGTCCTTCATCACCAGTTTGACGGATTTCTTGCCCTCCAGGAAGGCGTTCAGCCGGGCCAACTCGGTGTAGACCGGCGGGGCCAGGCCGCGCTTGTGCTGTTCCAGCGCGAGCAGCTGGGGCAAGCAGTCGCCGTAGAACACCCGCATGGGCGTGGTGGCCAGTTCCTTGTCATGGTAGAGCGCCTTGTAGCCCGCGGGCTCATGCGCTGCGAAATTGTAGACGCACACCGTGTGATTCACCTCAATTCCGACCAGGCCGTCAATCATCTGCTTTTCGCGGAGGTCTTTTCTGTGCTTGAAGGAGGGCTGCCGCCCCGCTTGCTGCCAGAAGTCATTGAAGCGCACCGGGTCAAGAGCGTCATGGATGTGCCTCTCCAGGCATTCGAGCAGCTGCTTGTCCGCCAGGGCCTTGTACTTATCGAAGAGATAGTCCCCGACGTCCACGCAGGGCCTGCCGTCCAGGTTGATCTGATTGAATTTCGTCAGGCTGGGCATATACAGGTTGCCGTCGCCTTCAACAGTAAAGGCTTTGTAGTCGAACTGCGTACCGTTGTATTTCATTTCGGCATACAGCGTCACGTCGCCGTTTTTGATGGGATATAGCTTGTCGATCATGGTAATTTGTCCTCTTTTCATAATAATATAGAAGCGGCGCAGCATCAGCCGCACCGCTTCATTCTTGTGTTTGCCTATTTCCGCTTTTCAGCCAAATAGTAGTCGTCGATGCCTTTATAAATCGGATCCCACATCATCTGCTCAGCCCGGAAACCTGCCTCGCGCGCGGCTTGCAGGATATGCCCGCAGGCCTTGCGGACCATGGTGTTGGTCAGCAGGTCCATGTCGTAGGCCACGACGATTTCTTCCACGCCCCGGTCGCGCAGCGCGGGAAAGCAGCGCGTAAAATTGGCGTACTGCCCCGCGCCGGCGATGCAGGCGAAGCTGTGGCCGCTCAGGCAGTGGGCAATGGTGCCCTTGAGCCCGCCCTCGGTCAGGTAGAGCGTTTTGCCGACGGGCCCGGCGAAATGCACCGGGCTGCCGGAGCTCACGCCGCACTTCAGCTCCGCGCTGGAGAACCACATGTACTTGCGGCCGTCGAAGGGGCGGTCCAGGCGGATTTGCGCCCCCCGGATCTGCCCCGCCGGGCTCAGGATGGGGATGACGATGCCGGAGCAGCGCGCGTGAAAACGCACGGTCCAGCGGTCGTCGTCGTCCACGTAAAAGCCCGGGACGCCCTCCAGCACGCAGCCGCTTTGCCGCACACGCCCGGCCAGGTCCTGAAACCCAAAGGCCGGGGTGCTCTTGTAGCCGAACCGCGCGATCTGTTCCTCCGTCAGGCCCCGCCGCAGCAAATCCTCCCGGTGCTTTGCGGAAAGGCCCAACAACGAAAACAGCGTGGTGTAGGTGCGGTGCAGCTCCCAGGGCATGGCCAGTGGTACGCCCTGTGATTGCGGCTGCGGCCGGTTTTTCTGCACCGGCGCCGTTGCGTTGACGCTGCGGCCGACCCGCAAATCCTCGCACAGGGCGCGGTAGGCCGCCGGCCTGCCCCGCAGCTCCGGGCGGAACCGCAGGTACAGGTCGAGCATCCCGCCCTGCGCCTGGCAGTAATTGCAGCGGAAGGCGTCGCGCACGAGGCTCAGGTTGAGCTTGCGCGTCTTGCCGCAGAAGGGGCAGTCGGCGTCGATGCTTTCATTCTTGGGCCGCTGGTTTTCGATGGGCAGCAGCGCCGCCACATCCGCGATGGTAAAGGGGAAGTCATTGCCCATGGGGCACCTCCTACTGTAATTTGCCTCTGCGGAACTTGCGATATGGCGTTTGCCCCGGTGTACGGACAGCACACTTCCATGAATAGCAGTTTTCACAGCCATAACGGCAGATTCCAAGGCGGCATCGGAAGTATTTTTCGAGCCTTAAGAGCCATCGCTGCATTGCGCGGAGCGGCGTCCGCAGGATCCAATGGTAGATCCAAGCGATAATCTTTTTCCGGATATGCATATTGTCACCTCTCGCCTATGCTGCCGCGGCCAGGGCCGTATCCAGCAGCAGCTTTGCCGCCGCCCGCAGGATGTTGTCCGGCCCGCGGTAATCATTGACGTACCATGGCAGATCGCCGGGCTGGTCGATGGCGATCTGCCCGAGGGTCCTGCCCTTGTTCGCGCCGATGTTCACAGCCACGTTTTTGGCCTCGTCCAGGGTCATGGAAGCGAGAATCGTGTCCACATCCGTGGCGGCGGTATATGTGGGCGCGGCGGGCGCGGGCGCGAAGACAATGCCCCTGACGTTGAACGGGTCGTCGTCATCTTCCTCCGCTTTCGCCGGGATACCTGCGTCCACCTGCTCGGGATCGGCCTCGCCCTCCGCGTCGGCAAACTGCGAACCGAAGCCCGCGTCCGCCAGTGCGCGGCCCACGGCGGCGGTTTCCGCCAGCTCCAGGTACTTCGGGCCGAATTCGCCGTCGCCGCGGAAGCGCCGGGCAAAGGCGTTGGCGATGTAGTTCGCCTCGGCGTCGTCGCGGTCGAGGTAAACCCGGGCCTCCACGATGGCGAAATCGTCGGTCATCTGCTTGATGATCTTCTGGATTTTGCCCGTCGGGTGGCGCAGCCGGAACCACAGCTTGCGGAACTGCACGTCAAGATAGAGCTGGCTGCCCTGCCCGTCCTTCGAGATCGCCCGCATCAGCGGTTTGGGGTCGAAGCCCTCCACGCGGTTGAGCTCGGCCACGGCGGCCATTGTTTCATAGATCATTGTGTTCATGTAAAAATGTCCTTTCAATCATTAAAGAGTTGGATTGCGCGCAAAAAAATGCGCCTGCTACATATTTTTTCTCACAACGGCGAACCGGCGGCTTTCCGTCGTCTCGGCATATTCCTCGTGGATCTCCGGGTGCAGCAGTTTCAGCCGCTCGAGCTTGTCCTTGCCGATGGCCGTGCGGCAGCTGGGCTTGAAGGTCACGGTGTACTCCGTGCCGCCGCATTTGCAGACGGCAGCGCAGCTTGTGCCCATAACGTCGGCCACGGGGGCGTATGCCTGTTTCATCGCGTTTTCGAGCTCGCGCAGCTGTTTCGCCAGCGCGCTTTTCTGCTCGCTGAAGGCAAGATACGCCTCCAGCTTGAGCGCAAAAAAGGATGACAGGTGCACGGCCGGCGCGTCGGCGTCCGCCTCGCCATAGTGCCGTTTGATGCTGTCCAGAACCAGGTCGCCGGACTCCGTGTAGGGCGGCTCCACGCCTTTTTGCACGTATTCCTCCCAAAAAAACTGTTCCTGCTCAATGAGGTCGGCCTCCTGGTCGTGGTCGCGTTCGACCTTTCGATACACGAATTCGCCCTCGTTGTTGCCGAACAGGCAGGCGAAGAACACCGTGTCGATGTTCATCACCGCCATGTAGTGCCTGCCCTGCAGCTCGTAATTTAGAGGCACCGCGCCGTCCTGCCACTTGTACTGCGTGTTGTAATTCGCGGTTTTGCACTCTAAAATCGCTCGCTTGCCGCCGGGCAGCTCGACGAAATAGTCCACGTCCGCGAGCATGAATTCGTGCAGCGGATGCCGGAACATCTTCTTGATCTGGAAGACCTTCAGGCCGGTTTTCACGACGAAAATGTCGGCCACCAGGTCCTCCAGCGCATGCCCCACGCGCTTGGCGACCCAGTTTGCGCCGTCGGGCAGCGCCGGGTGGATGCCGCGCTTGTCGTAGTACAGGTCACGCGTTGTGGTAAAGGGCGAGACGCCCATCACCGCCGCCGCGTCGCTGCCGCCGATGCCGGCCCTGCGATGGTTGAGCCAGTCTGCTTCAGACAGGTTGGTGGTGTCCACCACCTCGACGGGGATGTAGCTTGCCGTTGGCATGGTCATTCCTCCTCACCACTTGAATTCGCCGGGGATGTCGTACTCTCCCCAGCGCACGGACAGCGTACGTGCCACGGTTTCCTCCGCCTGCACCACGCGGGAGCCGGCGGCCCCGCCGCACTGCAGAAGGAACACCGTTTCGTTGATGCCGTAGTACACGTCGTGGGCGGTGCAGGGGCCGTCGCCGTAGTGGTCCACGAAGGCCTGGGCGGCCTCAAAAGCCAGCTTCTTTGTAACGCCGACGCGCTTGCACACGCCCAGCAGGCAGTTGACCGGGTTACGGATTTCGATCTCGAGCAGGCCGGTCAGCGACTTCAGCGCCAGGGTGTACTGCGCGTAGAGCAGCGACAGTTGTTCCTCGAACCTGGCCAGGGAGGCCCCGGCGCGGTGCTCCAGCTTCAGCGGGTGGCCCAGGGTGACGCCGCTGCCCCGCACGCCGGTGATCAGCGCGGGATAGAGGTTCGCGCCGCTGACGCCCACGTCCGAGGAGGACAGCCGCACCGCCGGGGTGATCTCTGTGAACCCCAGGCCGTGCAGCGCCAGGGCGTCGCGGTAGGCTTTCACGAGGCCGGTTTCGCCCGTGAGCTCCCAGACCGCGGTGGTCAGGCTGTGGTCGAAGGCCCCGCCCGCGAAGGTGCAGGCCGGGAAATTCGCGCGCAGATAGTCCGCCGCGAGCCGGAACAGCGCCGGGATCTCCAGGGGCACGTAGTCGTTCACGTCGCCCGCGTGGACCGCCGAGACCTTGTAGTCGGCGATGCGCAGCAGGGCGTCGCCCCTCGACACCTCCAGGCACTGGTTGAGGATGCCCGCCAGCACCGGCTTTGTCACCTTGCGCAGCGCGCTGCCGGAGATCCCCGCCCGGTCGAGCAGGGTTTTCACGGCGCAGCCGCGTACGGGGAAGTCCTGGCTGGCGGTCATGAGCAGCAGGCCCGTGCCCTGCATGGTGTCCTCCCAGATGTCCGGGGGCATGTACTCGTCTTCGGTCAGCGCGGCGATCTGCAGGCTGCTTGCCTTGCCGGTTTTCCACGCGGCGTTCGCTTCCCGTTCGCGCAGGAAGTCCATAAAAGGTGCTTCCCGCATGAACGTGGCCGCGAAGCTGTCCGCGTAGGGTCTTTGCGTTGCCATTGTCATGTTCGTTCCTACTTTCTTATTGTTTTTTTATCCTATAGCCTCATTGGCCGTTAGGCAAAATGAAAAAAGCGGGAACGATCATTGCCCGGAAGGCAAAATCATTCCCGCTTGCGTGTGGATTGCTCCACAAATATATTAAAAGCCGGCAGCCGCTTGCTCAATGAGCATAGCTATACTGTCGGCTTACTTACAATGCTAACTGCGTATGCGGTTCCCCGTGAGGGCTTCCCCAAGGGAAAAGCACAAATATGATAACAATGATATTGTACCACAATATGTGGGGGTTGTCAATGAAAATATGCTAAATATGGGATGATTCTTTTGCATGGGTGTTACAGCTAAACAAAAACGCGCCGGCAAACCCGTAAGGGCCGCCGGCGCGGGGAATTGCTGCTCACAGGAGCAACTTTCATTGTGGAACCGCCGGGACAATCCTCTCCACGGTAAAGGGCCGCGTGAAGCGCTCCCGGTATTTCGCCAGATATTTCGCCGCGTCAGCTTCCTTCTGGAATTTACGCGTCGAACTCACTGCGGCACTAAACGTATACATGAAGCCGCCGCACTTGCGCCACCGGGCGAAATAGCCCAGGTCGAACTTCAGCACGAAATATTCTGCCAGTGCCTGGTCGTCCGTGGGCTGTGATTTTGCCCTAGGCTTTACGGGGCGATATACCTTGCGGTTGTCATCAAAGCAGACGGCCAGTTCCGTTTTACCCTGTAATGCTTCCAGCAGCGCAAGGAATTCCTCCGTAGTGCGAAAGTAGTGCTCACACTTGCCGCCATAGTGATCATAGATGAACGGCGTGTTGCCGAACGACACATACTCCTCAATGGTATAGGCGTTGTTCATGCCATTGACAATCCAGCGTCCAAACTCACCATAGGCAAAGGACTGATGCCGGGTTTTGTAGCACATACCCTGACGCTGGTTGATTTCCTCGTACAGGGCTGCCTGCTTACGCACTTCATCTGCCGTAAACAGCAGTTGAGCGCGGCGCTGCCAGTTGAGGACATGCCAGCCCTTTTCGGGTACTTGGCGGCCCGAGAAATCACTGTACTCCCAGCTGTTGTTGGCACCGTGGTTGACCATGGGGATGTACTTGTCGCCCACGCGGATGAAAGCGCGGTCATAGTAGATTTCATAGCTCATAATTGTTCTCCTTTGTTTTGTTGATATCGAACGGCTTGCCGTCCTTATACATGGTTTCCCTCGCGTTCCAGGCGCGGATCGCATCTTTCATCGTGCGGCCTCGGCAGTGTAATATACAGTGCCCGCAGCCGCAGAAACAAATATAACGCGGGTTTCCCCATATGATGGGGCGCCTGCCGCATTCCGGGCAGCGGCGCCGGCGGCGCAAGATATTTCTTGCCTTGCGTACCCGCAGGCCAAGCATCGACGTCAGGTGTATCTTCGCGGCCAGCCGCTCTTCGGCGACGGGGCTTGTCAAGTAACACCGCAGCCATACCCAAAAGCTCATGTGACAATACCTCCACATTCTTTTTTGATGACCCGGCCCTCCTGGTCCAGGAAACAGTACCAGATCGCTGCGCCCGCGAGCTCCTTCAGGTCATCCCCGAAGTATTCGCGCAGGCTGGCGGGACGCATGACGACGTAGCCCTCGCCGGTGACGTCGTATTTGCCGTTGTTCAGCTCGCGGACGAAGAAAAACCGTTCGTTTTCCACGCCGTAAAGCGGGACGACGACAAACCGATAGTCCCCGCCGTACTTTTCGTCATGGCCCTTCACTGAGAAGTAGCCACGCTGCGGGGCTTTGTAGTTCTTTCTTTGAATGGTTCCATTGCCCATAATTCAATATCCTTTCATATTTACAGGGTGGGACGCCGATTTCTCAGCGCCCCTTGATTATTAGGCTGCCATCCTGGCAGGCGCACTTTGCAGCACATCCCGCTCCCAGCGCTTGAGAAACTTCTGGGCGTCCGCAGGCGGGTCACCGTTTTGGAGCCCGCGGTTTTCCACGAGCCTGCCGTCTTTCACACGAAGCGTTACAAAAGGCGCGTTGAGGTCAGCCGTCCGGCGCAGGAAGAGGATCGCATATTCGTCCCTTGCCATGCGCTCGGTATATGTACCCACGCAGTGGCGCAGGGCGTGGCCCTCCGCAACGATTTCTTTCGCCGTTTGTGGCGCGATGACCGCAAAACCGCCTCGGCTGCAGCCGTACTGTTTGGTCAGCTCCGGGTACGCCGCGCCGATGGCCTTTTCAACATAAGTATCCTTTTTTGGCCTGTACAGGTTGGTGGCCGTATCGTGCGCCTTGCGCAAATCCCGGGGGAACAGCACGAAAGTGTTCTTCAGGTCGTAGCCCAGGGCCTTGCCGATGCCCAGGTAGTCGCGGTATTCGCTTAAAACATTGCGCGGCTCCCGGTAACGCGGCATGCCGTACTCTGTTTTCTGCTCCCGCAGGCGCTCAAACTGATTTTCGATGTACCGCGTCAGCTTGAAGGGCGTTGTATACCGCAGCGGGCGGAGAATATCGCCCTCTTCGGAAACTCCATGTGCTTCGTACCAGCGCAGCAGGGATTCTTCCGCCCGGATGCCTTGCCCGCGCAGCGCGCGCAGCAGCGTCAGCTGCTCCGGGCTTGCGTCCAGGGATTGCAAAAGCGGGATGTCCTCCAGGCGCACACCCAGGATCTCACGCGGGTTGCGCCCCCTGAAGTTGAGGGTGTTATCTACGTGCGTCCTGGAGCTGCCGTAGACGGCATACTGTGCAAGCTTGTACAGCCCCAGCTTGACCAGGTACTCAATGAATGGGCGCTGTACATATCTTTGCAGGTACGGCAGGACCTCCAGCGGCTCGTGGTCGTGCGCATAGAACGCCTGCATTTGGCTGTACTGCCAGGGCGTCCCGGCAAGCACTTCACCGAGGCCACGCAGGTACAGGCTGCCGCAGGCATCCTGCTCGAAGGTGCGTACCCAGGGGCTCATGCCCGGGCGCTCTCCCGGGCGCCAGCGCGTGGTAATCCCCTTGTAGGAATCATAATACGGTTCAATGGAAATTTCGCCGCTGTCATCCCAACGGATGAAGAACCGGGCGTTTTCCCAGACATCCTCTTTCGCGCCGCGATAGGGCCGATAGCTTTTGCCCGCTTTGAAGATGCGCAGCAGCAGCTCGTTCCCGCCCGTGCGCTGGATCACCTGCGCCGTGGCGCGGTCATAGAGCTTGCCGACCCTGCCGGCGGGCTTGAACGTAACGGCGCGGCCGCAGCGGGGGCAATGCCCTTCGGCGTTATGGCGCGCGCCCTCGACCTTGACATCGTGCCGGCAGGAGGTACACCAGCCGTCAAGCCGCTTTTTCCCCTTGCGGTACGTGTAAATCACATAGGCCGGAAGCACCTCGCGGTGGATCCAGCCCTTGAGATCGCGGGGCTTGGCCGGGACGCGTTCCATCGTTTCAATGATTTTCCGCTCCCGGGCAATGATGCGCTCCCGCCGGTGGGTTGCCATGATCCTCGCTTGCAACAGAGCTAAGGCATTGAGGCCAGACACCTCATCAAGCTCACAAAACCGAATAACGCGCTCTTGATCCTTCTGTGTATAGAATGCGCATTGCTTGCGTGGCCAGCCGCCGAGCAGGTTATCCAGGCAGGAGGAGCGCCATTTCAGCGCCCCGCCCTCCATATTCTCTGCCGTGATGTAATCCCGCCGTGTCTGGAACACTGTGTAACACGGCGCGGTATCGCCTTGGGCGGCGGCCTGCCGGTCATAGAGATAGACCGCAAGGACACGCTGCCCGGCGATATTCCGGACCGCCGTGCGGAGGATGTAGTCAATCGCTTCCGTGTGCAGCAGGCCGTGCCCGGGACTGAATTTCAGCCCCGGGTCAGCGTGCTTGCGTAATTCCTGCTTACGCAACCGCAGCCACCGCCCCTCCGAACAAAGACATTTGCTCCTGCGCAGGCGCGGCTGCCTTGGGTGCCTTGGGCGTTTTTTTCGGCGCCGGCTCCTTTTTGGGCTTGGACTCCTTTTTCTTTTTCGCGGAGGATCCGCCGCCGTAGTACGGCTTGGGCACGAATTCTTCCTTTTTGCCCTTATCCTCCTCCGCGTCCGGGTCACGGAAATACTCCAAGGCCCACTGATAACACAGATCGTCAGGGACGTCGCCGCCGATACCGTTGCCGTCTTGTTTCTCGTCAAGCGTCTCCATCTCCGCCTTGAGATACTCCATTGCCTTGCGGTTGATATATCGGAAGCAATTGAGCATACTCTTGCGGGGGTGCATTGTCAGCCGGGCAAACGCCGGGTCGGCCTCGCACTCTTCCTGGAGGTGCTGCGTGACGCACTGTTTCATGTTGCGCCGTGTCAGGCGCTCCAGGGCAACGCCGATCTTTTCGACGGATGCGCCTTTTACATCGTCATCGCCCATGGCTTCGAGCTCCGCAATGGCTTTTTGGTCGGCCTCTTTCTTTTTTGCCTGTGCGGCATCAAAGTCGGCCTTGCGCTTGGCTTCGGCCTCCTCATGGGCGCGGCGTTTTTCGTCCTCCGCCGCTTTTTGAGCTTCAGCCTGTTTTCCGGCATCTTCCGCGGGCGGTTCCGGCAGGGGCACAGGCTCGGCCGGTACTTTGGGCTCCTCCTGGGGCATCGCCGCCAAATCGCCGCGTACCCGCGTCAGGATTTTGCCCAAGTAATTGTGGCCGGGCGTACCCTTGCACTGGGGGCAGCCGCAGCTGCCCCAGTAGTTGTCGTGCCAGTTGTTGCCCTCCAGAAGCTTTGCCTCGCCGGTGCCGAGCAGCTTTTGCCGCAGATCGGGAGAAGAAAATTTCTCCGTGACCAGGGCGTACATGATATGCAGCTTTTGCTCCTCCCAATCGGGCCGGAGCTGAACCTTGCGGCCGGCTTGCCTGGCTTCGGAAGCGGTCATTTGCTGGAACGGAATGCGCTCCTCATGGGCCTGGCATTTCATAGACTGAAACGCCGCTTCGACCGACTGGAACACCAGATCGTCGTGCGATATTTCGCATTCGTGGAAATTACTCAGAAAGCTGTATTCGCCTTCAAAGCGGGTGATGGGGTTCGTCGTTGTCATTGCTATCGATCCTTTCTTTAATTAGCGCCGGAACCGCTTTCACAGCCCCGGCGCCCTTGTTGTTACGCGGCCAGCAGATACCGGTCCAATTCATCCATAACATCGAGCCCAGGGCTTGGCGGCGCGTTGGGGTGGCGCCATAATTCGATAGGCGTAATCCTGTGGCAATCGCCGCCGGAGAAAACCCAGCGCCAGAGATTGCCCAGCTCGTCGCAGAACTCCATGTAGCTGCCCTCCCGCAAAAACGGGATCAGCGCCACATAGAGCTCTTCGTCCTCGCGCATGTCGTCGTCATAGAAGTCAACGCCGACAATATTGCCTTCGCCGTCTGTCAGCGCGTCAAAGCCATGGCGACCGAGAATGCTTTCGACAAGGCCGGCAAGGTGCGCTTCCACGAAAATATCGTAGCCGCGCAGGGTGATTTCATTGTTCATCTTGTAGTTCTCCTTCTAATCGTTCAACTAATTCCGTGTTCGTCACGCAGCGGGACCGGCGTAAGCGCTCGCTGCGAAAGTGATTGTACAGCGCCGAACGCATGGCCCCGCGGGCGATGGTATCGAACTTGTATTTCCGCAGGTCGGGCTCGTTGAGATAACGGTGTACCGCGCGCAGGTAGCGGAGGATCACGACGTCGTAATATTCCTCGGGACGCAGCCGCCGGAAGCGCAGGTACTTGTACACGATTTCATGGTGTTCTTCAGCGAATTGCCGTTCTTGCTCGGTCAAGGGCTCCATTGAGCACCCCCTTCCAAAACAACGGCGGCAGGAAGCTCTCTCAAGCCTCCCGCCGCGTCATTCTGAATATTTGTGCTTAGAACGGCAAATCGTCCTCGCCCGCGATTTCCTCGAAGTCGCTGTTGCCGGGGTAGCCCGCCGGGGGCGGATCGCCGACATTGACGGCAGCCCTGCGTTCCGGCAGCTTCAGGCCCGTGGCCGCGAAGTTTTCCGCCTTGGAGATCCTCTCCTGGAGGAAACGCGACAGGGTTTCAAACACCCCGTGGGTCGCCGTGTCATCCAAGTCGAAGTAGTCCGCTGTGCTTACCGCTTCGGGCTTGGGCGTGCCGTTGGGCAGCGCCATGATGTTGTCCACCGCGGCGTAGGCGCACTGGTCGCCCTTGTGCATCACCTGCAGCAGGCAGCCCGCGCCGAGAAGGCGGCGCAGGTCGAAGCCCTGCAGTTCCTCGGCGGTGAAGGTTTTGCCGCGCCAGGATTGCAGGTGCTTGCGCAGGGTGCTGCGTTCGTTGAGCGACAGGGTGTACTCCTTGCTGACCAGCCGGGGCAGATCCTCCTCGCCGATCTTCACGGTTTTTCCGATGATCTCCCAGGTGATCCGCACCTGTTGGACTTTCCTCTTGAAGGCCTCGACGTTTTGCATACCCAGATCAATGACCTTGACGCACACGCCGGTGTAGATGCCTTCCTCCAGGATTGGGGCCCGTTCTTTGCCTTGTGTTGCTGTTAACATGCTTGTGTCTTCCTTTCTTGCTTTTCAGCAATTTAATTTATATACCTTGAAATCAAGGCAGTAAGGTTGAATGGCAGCCTGGTAATATCGGTAATGTCGAGAAACCCATCCTTGTATATGCGTTCGATGTTGGGCTTGTCGTCACCGATGGCCGCCGCGAAGAGCGTGACGCCCTTCCTCTGGTACTCCAGCTTGATGCCCCGCAGGTCGGCCTCGGCTTCGGTGCCGCCGTAGCCGTCAGCGGCGGGCTGGCCGTCCGAAACCAGGATGAGCAGCTTAATCTGCTCGTCCCGTTTCATCAGCCGCTCCGCCACGAAGCGCAGCGCGGCGCCGTCGCGGTTGCCGCCCCGGGGGATCATGTCCATCAAGCGGTATCTGTCCTTGCCGTCGAAGGAATCGAATTCGGCGTAGGCGTAAAGCTCCACGTCGTCCCACTCCGTGTGGCCGTAGATCGCCACGGGAATGCCCAGGGCCGTGCAGAAGTCGTAAATGACAACCGACGCGGCGCGGGCATGGGTGATTCGGTCACGGCTGGCCATGCTGCCGGATTCGTCGTCCAGCACGGCGACAGCCAGCTTGGGCGCGCCGTCGGGCAGGCGGTTGTTGTAGAAATACCGCCCGTCGCTGCGCACAAAGGCCCGCGGGCTCAGCCGCTTGCCCATGAGCAGGCCGTTTTGCCGTCCGCCCTCGCGCCGTTCCCTGAGCACCTGGATCACCTGTTGCTGCATCCGTTTGGAAATCGCCAGCAGCGGCGGGGCGACCTTCTGGTATGCCTCGACCAGGCCCGGGGGCACGGCGCTCATGCGGTTGACAACGACGTGAATGTTTTTGTGGGCGTCGCCGTAGCGGATGCGCTCGGCCTCCTCCTGCAGCTCCGCCGTCAGTTCCCCCTCCAGCAGGCCGCAGGTTTTTTCCTCGGCTATCCCGGAAAGAATTCTGGCGATGTCGTCGCCGGAGGAATCGCAGCCGACGCCGGCATAGGCATGGTTGTACTCCACGCCGCCGTCGCCGTCCTCGCTGATTTCATCCGTCTTTTCAAGGGGGATGCGGCCCGTCTCGAAGGGCACGGGGGTCGTGTCGCCCTCATGTCCGGCGGAGTTGCCGACAATCTGCTTACCGAGTTCTTCCTCCAGATCATCCAGGCTGACCTTGCCCTCCTTCACGAGCTCTATGAGCTCCTTGATGTAGGGCCAGAGCTTGACCAGCAGGGCGTTGGCGGCGATATAGCGCGCACGGCCGTCGTCGTCATAGAGCGATTCGTCAATCAGCGGCAGGCAGTCGTGCAGGCTGTCCAGGTAGGGCCCGGAATAGCCGTGCAGGTTGTTGACGTCGCCGCTTTTGCAATACTGAATCAGCAGGTTGACAACGATGGCGTAGCCGTAGTCGCCGCGGTCAATCTGTGCCGTGACGCTGGGCGTCAATTCCGGGAACCGCTCGTTGTTGAGCCGTATCCCGCCGGCATAGACGCCGGGGAAGGCGTCGCACATGCGCGCTTCTATGTAGACATCCTCCAGGATGTTCGTAAAGGTCTTGGCGGCCTTGAGAACCACCTTCATTTCAATTTCGGGCTTGTCCTCAAAAATCTTTTGCAGCTCGTTCAGGTGCATCTGCTCGCGGCGGCTCAAATCCGACGGCTCCGCCGGGTAAAAGCGCCCGGCCAGCAGCGTGTCCAAATACAGCCGCAGCATCAGGAAGTCCGTGAACAGGATGTGCCCGATCTCATGGCCGTTCATGCCGACGAGGCTGTCCGAGCGCAGTTTCCGCGTGGGAAAACTCCGCGTAACGAAGTTGGCCGCGTTGATTTCGATCACGCGGTTGTTCGTGCGGGCAACGATCTCATTTTCTTCATTATAGAAGCAATACACACGCGTCTGCCGCTTATAGCGCCCGGTGGCCGCCTCGGCCATATCCGTCAGGTAGGCGGCGTATGGGCCGGAGGCGAACACTTCTGCATCAGTCAGCTTCAGCGCTTCCTGTTCGATGCGCCGGCGCAGGGTCAGGTGGGAGGTCCGCATATCTGTGACTCTCCTTTCACACAAACTGAAAGTTTTGGCCGTTTTTGCGAAGCAAAATTTGCGCTTTCATATAAGGCGCAAAAGGACAAAACTTCTGTTTGAAAATTCATTTTCAAACGCACCCCCTCAAGCCGCGTACAGCGGGGCGAGGCAGGTATTGTAGATCTCCTCGCGGTTCTCCGGGTCGGCCGAGACGGAGGACAGCACCGTGTAACGGGCAGCCTCCAGCTCGTCGCCGCAGACCATGAAGCTCTGTACCCAGGCGATCAGCTCGCGCATACCGCAGCTGCCGTCCCGGATCATCGCTTCGCGGCAGCGGGTTTTTACCGCCTCCACGGTTTCGGCCATGCGCCGGACCACGGATACGTCCGCGCAGCCCGTCACGCCGCAGGCGCGCTCGGCCATGGTGTCCACATCCAGATGGTCCACGTCGATCACCAGGTCCATCCTGCTAATCACGCTTTGGTTGATATCCTTGCACCCGGCGTAATCGTAGTTTGTCGTGACAACAATCACGCAGTCCGGGTGGCGTTTGACCACCTCGCCCGTGGGCAGCACCGCGCTTTGACAGCGGTCCAGCAGGTCGTTGAGGCCCACCAGGACGCCGGGGTTCGCGATGACCGACGGCTCCTGAATCTCAATGCACCAGCCATTGCGCAGCGCCTGCACCAATGGGGTATCCACATAGCGGAAACGCTGCTGCGTGCTGCCGTTACCGGCTTGCTCCAGCGCCCGCGCCGTCATAACCTCCAGCAGCCCGGCATAGACCTGCTCCTCCGTGACCTCCTCGCGGTACTCGCCCGTGAGCTTCTCAAAAGCTGTGGGCGGGTCCATGCGGATGTCGTCAAAGGTGGGCAGCTCCGCCGCGCCGGGGAGGGCCGGTGTGCCGTCCAAATCCGGGAGGATCTGTCCCAGCAGGTCGAAGCGCTCGAAGTCCGCGCCGCAGGTGAGGTGCGTGTAGGGCAGGCCCAGCCCGGCGGCGACGGCCCTGGCGGATTCGGTCTTCCCTGTCCCCGAAGGACCCCGCAGCATATAGTTGCGCATGGGCTGCGCGCTGCCGGTGGTCATTTTTGCGTGCAGGCACACGCGCTGCGCTTCCGGCGGGATCACGAACCACGGCTCCAACGCGGGAATCATCGCCTGCTCTGCGGGCGTAAAAGCCCGTTTCGACAGGGGATATTTCCCCGCGAAGTCGCCGTGAGCGATCACCGCCGCGGGCGCGCCGGCGGGCGTACCCGGCTTCAGGATTTGGAAATCCCCGAAGAGCGTGGACGTGGGCCCGTAGGTTCCCTTGTTGAGGTTCAGCGGCGTAAACCCCTGCACGTTACCCGTGGCGGGAATCGTGGTTTTGATCCCCGACTGCCCCAGGCTGTCCGCGTTTTCGATACGGCGGTAGAGGTTGTCGCAGAGCACGAAGGCGTGTGTCGCAGCGGCATTCAAGTCGGTGAACCCGGCTTTTTTGTGCTCCAGCAGCTTGCCGTACTGCTCCGCGAATTCGTCGTCCTCCAGGGCCTTGGGCATCAGCGCGAAAATGAGCGCCGCGCCGCTGTCCTTGTCCGCCTTCAGCGCATAGGGTGTGGGCGCGTCCGCGGGGCCCGTGAAATTGCCCGCGGTGAACTTGCCGGTGGTCTGGTTGAACACCGCAACCTGGGTCCTGCCCGTGTTGCTGGGGTATTCCGCCACGACCATGTTGCCCTGTGTGCCGATGGCGCCTTTCCCGCCGCCGAGCTCCAAATCCATGTACGCCAAAATCCCGCAGAGGGTCGGCGCGTGGAGTGTTGCTTTCCTGGTGGCCGTTTGGTTGTACATGGACATACAGGCGTTGTCGGTGGTGTCCTTGGAAACCGAAGAGCCGTTGAAGGGCTCATGGAGCTTGCGTTTGAAGCTCCAGCCCTCGAACAATTTGCTTTTTCCCATTGGTTGGTCATTCCTTTCTTCAATGCCGCCGCAAGCGGCTATGCCCAGGAGATGGCGATGCGGTCAGATTCTTCAGCGGCGCTCAACCCCATAAGAGCGATCACCGCGCAAAGCTCCCGCCACAAGGCTTTTCCGGGCATGTGCTGCAATGTTTCCTCGACGAACTCGTTCCCGCCCCTGAGCGTGAACACCTCGCCGTTTTCCCGCAGGTACATTCGTGTGTAGCCCCGTGGGTTCAGCTCATTGACGAGCGCGGTCAGGACATGCCTGCCATGCCGGTCGAACCATTCCGCCGGGCTGACGGGGTTGGGCGGGCGGCTGCCGGGCAGCGGAGTAACCTCCAGCATATCCAAGGATATGCGTCCGTAGCCGTCCGCCACGACGTCGGCGTGGGTGTGCCCGCCGGCGCCGTAGAGCAGGACGCGGGCCATGCCCCCCTGCGCGATGCGCACGGGGTTTTCCGTCTGCCACTGCCAGGTCGCCTCCGGGTACACGGACTGCAATTTTTCTGTGATCCGCCAGTTGAGGTGGCCCAGCAGCAGCTGATCCACCCGCTTGTTCAGGGATGCCTTTCTTTGTTTTCGCTTTTCTTGCCTTCGCCGCGGCCGGGGGCGCTTGCGCCGGAGCCAACGCAGGAGCAGGAAGCCTGCCCACGCGCCGAACACCGCCAGGTACAGATATTGTTGATACCATGCGCCGCTGAACAGCACCGCAACCAGCAATACCATCGCCGCCAATGCCCCGAAGCTGCCCAAAACTTTGCCTTTCTTCATGTGTTGCGTTCCTTTCTTATATTTTTTTGGGAAAAATAAAAAAAGAGGAATTGCACGCTGTTAAAACAATGCGGCAACCAGAATTATTCCGAAGAAGTCATTCTGAGTTGCCCGCATCGTTAAAACGATGGTGCAATCCCTCTTTTTCCTGGACGCCGCAGGGGTGTCCATATATACAAAAAAGCCGGCAGAGTTCTACCCCAAGGGCAGAATGATTCTGTCGGCTTTGCTTACAATCCTAACTGCGTATGCCTGAGACTTGTAAATCCCCACGGAGCGAGTCCATGTTCCCGGTCGGGAAAGAGCACAAATTGAATAACATAGATATTGTACCACAAGATATTGTGGTTGTCAAGCTAAATCTTGAAACTTCTTACACAGCGCAGCAGAACTATAACCAACTCCTGGTGCAGGTCCTCGTCGAATACGCCGTCGACGATCGCGGCCTTTGTCAGCATGGGCCGGTACATCTCAATCAGCCGGCCGGCGCTTGCGGGATTGTTTTTCACGGCCGCCAGCAGTTCAATAAAATTCATCGCGCAGCAATTCCTCCCTGAGTTTTTTCAAAGCGCGGCGATAAATCGCGCAGACGGTCGGATAGGGCAGGCCCAGCTCCAGCGCGAGCTGAACCAATGGCTTGCCCTGCACGATGTGTTCCAGAAGAATCTGCTGCGACTGTGCCCGCAGCTGTGCCAACGCCCTGGGCAACAGATCATCCGATGATGCGAAACCCAGTTCTGAGGGAATATCCTCCGATTCAAACAGTACGATCTCCTTCTGCTGTTGCTGCCGCAGGCGCTGGATATATTTCGCTCTATGGTGGTTGACCGCCGCTTTCAAATACGCGGTGAATCTGTTCTGGACAGCGTGATCCTCCAGGCTGCCGTCGTTGTATTCATATTTCAATGCCGGTTCCTCCAATCGAAATTCGGGTTAGCGAATTCGATTGAAGGCGGCCCCCTGCCGGCCTTGAGCCGCAGATACCGCAGCAAAGAAAAAGCCGCGCTCAAATGGAGCACAGCGGCAGGGCTTTTATATAGTTCTCTTTTTCGCCATAGGGCAAGCCTACGGCACGTCCTTCGTTTCACATCCTGTAAACCCTTACTGCCACTGTTTTCTAAGGATATTCACGCCGGTTGGGTGAAAAAAACCAGCCACAACAGCCTTATCTCAACTTGATAGGCGTTTTGGCTGGCTTGATTGCCGGGCAAATGTACTTCCTTGCGGGACTATTTCAGTTGTAGTATACCAATCCCCCCTGGGCCTGCGCGGCCCGGAGCGCCGTGTTTTCCGCGCGCAGGGCGGCGTTCTCCTGCTCGTACCACCGGGCCCATTCCCGCAGGCCGCTGTTTTCCCGCTCCAGCTGGGCAATCCTCTCCCGCAGTTCTTGCAGCTGCCAGTCCTGCCCCTGCTGGGGCAGCAGCGAGGCGGCAACGGCCTTGTACCTCCGCGCGACCTCCGCAAGGCAATCCCGCACCTCATCGGGGTCGCAGCCCAGCAGCCTGCGCTGGAAGGTCACATCCCGCAGGTACGCGTCGATTTCCCGGATTTCCGGTATCTTCCCCAGCATCGGGTTCAATTCGCCGTTCCACATCTTTTACATCACCCTAAATTATATTTAGTAGCTCTTTACCGCCCCTGATTTTACTTCAGGCAGGCCGCTGTTGACGTAGGCCTGGTACCAGCCCGTCGTATACGCCTCCAGCATCATCTCGATGTTGTTGGGGGTCACCTCGCCGTGGGTGCCCATGATATCCCCCTGCTCATAGTACCTGCCCTGGGGGCATTCCTTCGTCGGGGCGACGCCCTTGCCGTAAAGGTCCCCCAGGCCCAGCACGTGCCCGAACTCGTGTGCCGCCACCTTGATATACTGGGCGGCGGTGTAATTGCCGCTGATCCCTTTGTACATACCGATGCTCCCGTTGGTGTAGCTTTTGTCCGGGATCGCGCCGTCGTATAACCCCAGCAGCTCCCGGTTGTAGTACCCCGCGCCGTAGAAGGTGAAGGAGCGCCCGCATGTATTCAGGCAGACGAAGTCGAAGTAATGCTGGCCCTCGCGCGCGCCCGCGCCGTCGTAGACGTCGTGGATGACAACCTGCACGGAGAAGGTCATGCCCGGCTCGAAGTCATAACCGCTGCCCTTGTACGTGCCCGCCCAGAGCCTGAACCCCTGCTTGGCCAAATTGGCGTAGATTGTACCGCCGAGCACCGTGTCATACGCGCCTTTGAAATTCACGTAGACGTCTATCGTGAGCGTGTTCCCGCTGATGCGCGCCTGGATAGCCTCATAGCCCCTGGTGCTGCCGACGAGGTCCCCGTACAGATCCTCAAGGGTTTTGGCGTTTTGCTCGGAGGCGGCGGCAGTGGTAGTGGGTGCGGGTATGGACGGCCGGGGCTGCGTCGCTGCTGTTGTCCGCGTGGTGGTTGTCCGGGCTGTGGTTGTCCGGATTTGTGTTGTAGTTGGCTTTGCGGTAGTCGTCTGGGCTTGGGTTGTTTGCGCTTTTGTTGTTGTCGTCCGGGCAATAGTTGCTTGGGTTGTTGTCGTCCGGAATGTCGCCGCCTGACTTTGCGCCGGGCCGGGTTGAACCGTGCGCACTTCCGCGGCGCGGGCCGCCTGTGCGGAGCCTGTCATGAGAACCGCCGTGAAAACCATGACGAAAACCGACGCAAGCGCCACCGTAGACTTCCTGGCTTTTTTCATCCCCTGTATCCCCCATTTTTCAACCGCGGGCTTGAGCGGAAATTGCGTTTCCTCCCGCTAACACCCCTCGATTCCGCTGGCGCGCTGGATTACCCTTCGGAGGTTCCCCCGCCCGTTCTTAACCGTATTGTTGACACGGTTGACGGTAGCGGAGCTGATGGTAGAATCCCCGCGATTGAGCATTAACCTGATCTCTTCATAGGTGTCTCCTTGCGTCAGCAGCTCCGCCACGGCCACCCGTTGGGCCATATTCTTTATCTCCTGCGGATAACACAGTTCCCCCATAAATGCCGCCGCCTCATCCTCGTTTTCCAGGGCGGCCAGGGCGCGGAAAAACAGCCGCCTGTTGTTTTTTTCAATAGAAACGCTCTTATCCATGGTCATAGTCCTTTGCTTTTTTATTTCGTATGAGCTGCGCGGTCCCCCGAAGGGGCCCCCGGCGCTCTGGCACGAGGCCGGGGGAAAACAAAGAAAAGAAAAGCGCAAAAAGAAGAAAGCAAATGAGGTGTTGCCCCCGCAGGGGCCCCCGGCCCCGTTTCCGAAACCGGGGGAAACAAAGAAAAGAAAGAAAGAAAAAGAGCTTCCTCGAAGAAATCAAGCTTGGGTTGCGTAATAAGCATAGCATAAAAATCCGGGTGTGACACAAAAACAACCCCAACCGCAAATATTCATTCTTGAAACGCAGTCGCAATATATGGGAATGGCAAAACGCCCCGGCCTCTTTGATTGAGGCCGGGGCGCAGAAGAAGAAAGAGATTAGAGCAATTATTAGAGCAATTTATTGAATCTTTGCCAGCAGCACCATCCTGGCGTTGTCGAACTCATACGAGCAGGTGGACAGGGTAATGATCTGATCGGCGTCCGCCAGCCCGATGTCCCGGAACTGCCGTGCGTTTTGCCTGACATAACCAAGCCAGTTTTCACTTGGCTCAACGCTGTAAATCTCCTGATCAGTGGCTTTGACGACCATGTACGCGAAGAATTCCAGCGTGAGGGTTTCACGCGGGAGATAGATTGTGCCCTGTGTGTTGGCGTCAAAAAAGGCCTTGTCAGCGAACGATTTCAGCGTGCCGAACATACTGCCGTTCTTCATGTGGTGCCCGTAGATAATCGTGTTGGGCGATGTAAAATCCTTCTCGCAGCGGAAGTCCAGGAACAGTGTGCCGGCCAGGGCGTAATCGCCGTTGAGGTCGCGGCGCAGGTAATAATCGTTGTCCTCATACCACACGAAGGGGTAGTCGATTTTTGTGCCCGGAATGGTCAGCCAGCCGGCCACATCGGGGTATTTCGCCTGTAAATCAATCACGCTTTGGTTGATAATTTCGTCATTTTGCGGCTTGTATTCCATAACGGCGCCGTGCATTTCCGCCTCGGCCCTGTAATCGCCGTAGGCGTTCCACGCCCGCCAGCCGCTGTAAAGCATAACCCCAACGAGGAGCAAAGCCAAAACGTTAAGAACGAGTTTTTTCACGCCGTTTGCGCCTCCTTACGAGGATCACGATCACAGTCACAAGGCCCGCGCAGCTGACGCCCATCACTGCCAGCCAGAGCACCAGATTGTTGCCGTCGTCGGTTTGGGGCCAGTTGAATGTGCCGGGGCCGCCCGGCGTGGTGTAGGATTTGTGGATGTTGAGCAGATTGTAGCCGTCCACGATTTTTCTGTAGCCCTCCACCGGCGCTTCGTCTATCGTATAGACGATTTCCTTGCCGTTTCTGTCATATTGATCCATCTGGATGCGCCAGCTCCAGTGCTCGGCCTCGCCGACCTCCTTTTGCAGGATGAACACGCCGTTGGCGTAGATGCGCAGCGTAATGGATTGGGGCCGCTGGCCGATGGGGCTGCTGCCGTGCTCCCAGGTCTTGCTGCCGCTGATCGGCACCTTCGGGGGCGCGCCGGGGGTCTTTGTGTTGGTGATGACGAAGCCGGTGGACGCGCTGCCGGACATCTTCTTCGCGTAGCCCTCCGCCACGTCGAACTCGTCCACGGTCCATGTGCTGTCCGGGTCCAGGCTGTCCCAGGTGTGGGCCCATTTGTTGCCGGCGTCGAGGGTAACGCTGTTCCCGTAGGGGACGCCGTCGCGGTACAGCTGCACCAGGATGCCGCCCGGGGGGGTGTCCGTCCCCGCCCAGACCTTGTACACGCTCACGGAATTCACCTTGAGGTCGCGCTTGATGGGCTCCGTTTTGGGGTAAGCCGTCACGCTGTAGTCCCACGCCCTCGTCCTTTCGTTCATGACGGGAACGGCGACAAGGTACGGCGCGATGATATACTCGCTGCTTTCGCCGTCCGTCTGCGCCACCAGGTACAGCCCGGCCGGTAAATCCGGAAAGTCCGCCTTGCCGTCCGCGCCCGTGGTTTTGGCGCTGCGCTGGATGATATGGGCGGCGGCGTAGGCGTCGAGGGTTTCCGCCAGGGCGATGTTCTTCGCCTGGGTCAGGTCGGTGAAATCCGCCCCCGCGCCGGCGAAGGCCGGTGTGGCGGTATAGTCCGCCCAGCCGTTCCCCTCCACCGCGCCGGCCACCTGGCAGACCGCCACGCGGATCCCGCCCAGGGGCGTTTCGCCGTATTTCATGGCGACCGTCAGGTGCGACGGCTGCGAATGCAATGCGTAGGCGGCGCCCGAAGCCTGCGTTATTATGCAAAGCGCGGCGAGAATCGCTGTTATCAATCGCTTCATCTGTATTGGAATCCTCCTTCGCGGATTTTCCGGCCTCTCAAAACGATGAGAAAAATCATGACCGGTAGCGCCGGGATCAGGCATATCAGGATCGCCGCGGACTTGTCCAAACGCCTGGCGCCGGCGTGAACGGCTTCCCATCCGGTGCTCAGGGCGTTTTCCGTGCGCTGCCCGCGCACCAGCAGCCTGTGGCTGTTCACCCCGTAGGGCGTGCAGGTCACCAGGGTGCAGTAGTCCGTGCCCGGGCCGATGTCCAGCTCTCCCACCGCGTGGGGCTCCACGGTGCGAATCTGGTCCACCCGGTAGGTCAGCGTTTCGCCCATCACGTAGAGCACGAAGGTGTCGCCCTCGGCCATCTGGTTCAGCTCGCTGAGCAGCTTGGAGGAGGGCAGGCCCCGGTGCCCGGTGATGAATGCGTGGGTGCCGTCCCCGCCGACAGGCAGGGACGTGCCCTGCATGTGCCCCAGGCCGATCTGCAGCACGCCCTCGTCCGTGCCGTGGTAGATGGGCAGGCTGACGTTGATCTTGTCGATGGCCAGGATGCCCATGACGCCGCGGCCGGCGTCCAGAAGCGCTCTGTATGCCGCCGTTTCCGCTTCCGTAAGAATAAACCGTTCCGCTTTGCGGGGCAACTTTTGGTTGTATTCCCGCGCCGCGTCCAGAATCGCCTGCCTGCTCTCGTCGTCTATGGCCACCACGTCGTCGAAATAATGCGCGACAATCCGGGATTGGCTGCGGGTGTTGACATAATCGGCGACGATGGGGTACAGCAGAACGGAGAGGGTTACGAGCGCACCCAGCAAGAACGCGATGCTTACGATATGTTTTTTCATACAGCTCTCCCTGCCGCCGATGGTTCCGCGCGCCGCGGCTGGATAGCCCGCGTCTGCTTATCCATTCAGGGCGTTCAAGGTTTTCCTCCGCCTGTAGACCACGTAAGCCGCGGTCAGCAGGACAGCCATAACGCTGCCGACGCCGAAGAAGATATAGACGCCGACGCCGCCCGTGCCGGGCAGCTGGCCTCCGGTGTTGTTCAGGACGTTGACCTTCTGCGTCGCCGCAAGCGTCCCGTCCTCATCCACCTGCGCTATCAGATCAGAGTCGCCCGCCCCGTTGTGGATGATCTGAATGGCCGTGGTCCAGCCGGGCAGGTTGAAGCCGGTGGGCGCCTTCGTTTCCTCCAGCCCGTATTTGCCGGCGTCGAGGCCCTTGATACGGATCACGCCGTCCGCGTTGGTGATCAGCGTGGTTGTGGTGGTCGTGTCGCCGGGCTGCGCGACCCTGTAATCGTAGTTTCCGGTGTTGGGCTTCGTCAGCGCAACGAAGCTGATAGCCTCGTCGTACTCAGGCACGCTGTCGGTGCCGCCTTTCCTCGGCTTCAGCTCGAATTCCGCGTCTGACAGAGCCGTGCCGGTGAGCAGCTCGCCGGTGTACTTATAGATTTCCAGGTCGAAGGTATAGACGATGACCTCGTCCTCCGGGGTTTCGGCGGTCGTGCCGGGGTTGCCGCTGCTGGTGCTGTTGGGGTCGTTGCTGTATTCCAGCTTCACCTTGTTGGGGTTGCCGGGCGCGCCGATGACGGCATGCTCGTTGAGCATGGCCGTGTAGGTGATCTCGATGGCCCAGCCGGTCCTGTCGTTCGGTTTCGGGCTGTTGTCGAGGTTCCGATCCATCAGCACGATGAAGTTGTTGAAGGTGATCGTAATGTCCTGGCCGCCGGCATAACCGTCTGTCGCCGCTGTCGCGGCGGTTGTCAAGGTATAGGTGGTGTTGGGGGAGGCACTGGTTCCCGCTGGAATCTCAACGGGAGTCGCGCTGCCGAAGGTCAGGAAAATCTTCAGGCTGCTCGGGTTGAAGGTCAGGCCCTTGCTCATCGTGTCGTGCACGACGAATTTGTAGGCATCGTAGCCGGTCATGTCGGGGACTGCCGTGATGTGCTTGAAGTACACGGTGTCGCCGATGCTCACGTCCGTCCAGTCCCGCCAGCCGGGGTCGTTGACGTTCGCGGGGCTGCCTGCCCCGTTGTAGGGCTGGTCGCTTTCCGCCTGGTCGTGGTACCAGACCTCCTTGTCGATCTTCGGCGCGTCAGCCTTCAGCTTGATCGTCACGTCCTGGTTCCAACCGTTAACATCGCCGTTGATGTCGCGGGTGAGGGAAGGAACGTTGACAAGCATGGCGCGGCTGATGACGTTCTTCGTGAGCTGCGGGTCGTTGGGGTCCGTGTGTGGGCCGTTGGGGTCCGTGCGCAGCCCGCTGCCCGTGATCAGATAGTAGCCGTAATCCAGCCCCTGGGGCGCCGGGACAGGCGGATCGAACTTGATGTTGAAACCGTCCTGCTCCGCCGGAATGCCAGTGCCGGGCACGAGCGCGCCCGAGTTCACCATCGCCTTTGCCAGGGCGATGATAACCACTTCGTCGAGGGTCTCCTCGTATCCGTCCTGCAACCACTGCCGGAACTGCTCGCAGGCGGCGGCGAGCTGCAGCGGGGTTCCGTTCGGGTTGGAGGTGACGCCATAGCTCCCGGAGCCCACGATTTTCAGGAATTCTTCGACCGCCGGCATGGGCTCGTAGGCGAATTGATAGCCATTCGTTGCGTTGCCGGTGATTTCCATGATGTTGAACAGCTTGAAGGCCTCGAAATCTGTCGCGAGGATCGAATGGCTGGGCGGCGGGGTGATGGTAATGCTGCCGTCGCTTTCCATGGGGCCCGTCAGCGCGCTGACGGTCACGGGCAGCGCAAAGGCCGCCAAAACGGCCAACGCCAGGATGCCCGCCAGGAGTTTGCTCTTTTTCATTGTCTTTGCTCCTCTTCTATGTTTTCTTTGTATGGTAAGGCTTGTTTATCTGAAATCCGCAAACGCGGAGGATTTTAGGTGCGCGCGGCCCCTATTGTGCCAACAAACGCCTGCGCTTGCGGGATTTGCGGATCTGCGTGCCCGAAAACAGCACGGACAGCAGCGCGGCCAGCGTTATCCCCGCGGTGAAGAACACCTGGTTCCCGGGGCCGCCCACCTCCGGGAACGCGGGGCCGGCGTAGGTGTTGGTGAAATCCGGCCAAAACTCGAAATCGGCTTCTTTGTAAGCTCTCAGCGTGCGCCCCGCAATCTCCTGGCCGTCGTCATCGGCTTCGATGTAGGTCACCTCGGCGGTCAAAACACCGTTTCCGTCGTCCTCCACGTTGATGTATATCCTGTAACGCGTGGAATCCATGATCCAGCCGGGTTCATCGCCTACTTCAGTCAGATAGTACACATACTCTTTCTCTTCAGTGAACGTCAGCGGCAGGAAGATGACCGAGCCGGATTCACCCGCGCCGGCGTTTTTCGCCGTTTGAAGCGGCAGCGATTTTAACAGGCCGTTTGTTTCAAACTCGTACAGCGCGAAACTGAACTGGTTCGCCGTCATCGGCGCGCCCGTTGTGTTCTTGACCGCTTTGAGCAGCACGGTCGCGGGCGCTGTGTAGGTGTTGCTGAAGGTAGGCGCTGCCGGAAGCCCTGCCATCCAGTTTGTGCCCCAGGCGGGCGTTGTTCCCTCTCTCGACTGATATCGGTACGCCGGTGTGCCGTCCGTTCCGATTTTCACCTCTATCAGATATTGCGTCAGATCGTTCGACCAGACGCCCGGGCCGCCGCTGCCGCCTGTGGGTTCCTCGAGGGTGAAGTAGTACGTTTCGCCGGCGATCAGCCCTGCAAGCTCGAACTCGAATGGGACGCTTCCCGGCGCGGTCATGGGTTTGATCATGGTCTGCGGCGACGACGACGCGCTGTTGATGGTGACGCCCGCGGGCAGAGCCTGTGAAACGCCGCTTTCGTTTGTATAGGTCAGCCTAAAGGCAAAGCTCTGGGCGGCCTCGGGGGTTCCGATCAGGGTCTTCGTGACGGGAACCTCGGCGGTGTAGCTGGTATACGTGTTGATGAACGCGACGCTGCCGGTGGTATAGGGTCCCCAGGTGTCACCTGTGGGCGTCCACCCGCCCGTGCTGCCGTTCCTCGAACGCACGTCATAGGTCACGCTGCCGTTGCCGTAGGGCACGCTCACCCGCACGATGTACTCCATCTGCGAGTACGCCCAGCCGGTGGTGGTACCCTGG
>Ga0099364_10002895_pt1 | contig 27114 bp, 22 predicted proteins | sample TergutTh196P3_FD_73070 | JGI IMG/M metagenome (GOLD analysis project Ga0099364, IMG submission 73070) | Microcerotermes parvus P3 segment gut microbial communities from Pointe-Noire, Republic of the Congo - Th196 P3 | ecosystem: Host-associated > Arthropoda: Insects > Digestive system > Gut ... | reverse complement strand
GCAGGCTATGTTGCCTGCCCGGCGAGCACCCGTTGCGGCTTTGACCGATCCGGCACCGATTCCAAGAGCAGCCCCCGCCCAAGTCGCCCGGCAAGGACAGCCGGTACAGGCTCCGCAAACAGGGCCTGGTGCGGCATTGCCGACTTACGCTCAACAGCACTATCCGGCCGCATACGGCGTGCATCCTGGTCAACAGCCAGCGGCTGGTGCTCCATTTGCTCCGGTTCAACATGCGATGCCTGCTCAACCGATACAAAATCATCCTGCTCATCAGCAGCAGGCATACTATGGGCATCAAGGGCAGATGGCGGGACACTATCACCAACCGCATTTGCCGGAATATGCTTGGCCTGCGTATGCAAATTATCCGAACTACGCCCAGGTTTCATATCCGAGAGCATACTCGCCGAAGGCTTGGCCTTATATTGGTCCATTTTATCCCTATCCGCAGGTTCCAATGGATTGGCGCAAGGTAACGCTGGAGTTTAATAACGGAAATTGGTGGTTGGATTTCGATGACGGCACGCCCTCCGGCCCGTTCTCTGGACTGTTCCGACAACCGCAACAGTATTCGTACTAACAATTCGCCCTTGTGAGGGCGGAGCATACCAGCCCAAGGCTTCATTCTGACGAATGAAGCCGCACCGATACAAGGGCAATACCGAATCGAACACAAAACACAAAGGATTGGCAAAATGACAAAGAAGTTTTACACAATAGGTTGCACTTGGGCGATTGCGTTGGTCGTTGCCGCTTCGAGCGGTTGCATCGGCGTACATGGACCCGGACTTGGCGTTTTGAGTATTCCGGCTCCGGTAAGTCCCTTCCATCAACAAAAGGCGGAAGACCATGCTTTAGAAAAGCAACGGTACGGCAAGGTCGCGATTCTCCCGCAAATTTCGGATGAGAATCATATCGCGCTGGACCCGCCATCAGATGACGAAGTCATTCGGGCATTGGAAGAGATTCGTCCCGTCAGCGGCGGCATTCCCGGTTTGGAAGTTACAATGCGTAACGTCAAGGGAATTACAAAAGAGTTGATAGCGGACTACGTTGACCCTCCGCGTGTTGTGCCTCTGGTAGGGCCGGTACAATTACACCATGCACACTACAAATGTACGGTCTATTTCGAGGAGATTACGCAGGTCGGCTGGCCGGTACCGCACCAGGTTAAGACAGAGTCGGGCGTCGAGGTGATTTACATTGACAAGGATCATTTCCATCGTGTCGGCGGCGGCGAAGTGCATGCTCCGTTGCATTGATGCCGGAAATGTACAGAAATTGCAGGGGAATTATTCATTTTGACATCGTTGGTCGTTCGCGACCAACGGAAAGACGGACGGCACTCTGCGGCCAAACAGGCTCAGCGTCGTCCGTCTTCCAATTTACAGCGTTACATACCCGAAACTCACAACTTGTGTGTCATGCGTAACTTCCGCTTGACTCAATACCACCAAGCCCGGTATCGTCGCCATCGTCATATATCGCAATGCCGCCCGAATCTGCGGATTGACCAACACGATTGCCGGATAATTCTGCGACGTCAACTTGTCCACCTCCGATAATATCTTCTTGCAAAGATGCTCCTGAGCCTGCGGAGACATTCGGATAAACAATCCATTTGGCCCCAATTCAAAGCCCGCTCGAATCTGGTCTTCCAATGCCGGATCAAGCATCACGACATTCATCACTCCATTCTCGTCCCGATACCGAGTGCAAATCGTTCGGGCAAGTTTCGTGCGGACAAACGTCGTCAAAATAATCGGGTCCTTCGTCTGACTTCCGTAATCGCCCAATACCTCCAAGATCGTTCCCAGTTGCTTGATCGGGACCTGTTCCCGTAGCAATAACTGAAGCACCTGCTGCACTTGGGCAAGCGACAACACTTTGACAACTTCCTCGACCACTGCCGGACTGTCCTGTTTGAGGGCATCCAACAGCGTCTGCGTTGCGTCGCGGGTCAATATCTCGTCGGCATGCTTACGCACCGTCTCCAACAGATGCGTCGCAATGACCGCATTCGGCTCCACAACGGTATAACCATAAATCTGCGCATCTTCTTTGACGTTTTCCTCAATCCACAACGCAGGCGTCCCGTAGGCCGGCTCGACGGTTTCCAATCCTTCGACCTTGCTGGTTGCCATCCCGGAATCCAAGGCCATATAAAGGTCGGGATAAACCAACCACGTCGCAACCGGCTGACCGGCAATCTTGATTTGATAATGATTTTGGTCAAGAGCAAGCGAATCCCGAATCCGAACCCGCGGCAATATGATCCCAATTTCCGAGGCGACCTCTTTGCGCAGACGGTGAATCCGGTCGAGCAAATCGCCGCCCTTGGCGGGGTCGGCCAACGGAACCAAACTGATGCCGAGTTCCAATTCCATCGGCTCCACCTTGAGATGGTTTTCGGGCGTATCCTCTTGTCGGGCCTGCTGCTGTTCGGCGGCTTCGGTTAATTCATCGACGGATTCCTGCTGCTGTTGCTTTTTCCGCGACATGACAATCGCCAAGCCGATGGTACACGCTGCGATCATTCCCAACGGGATTTTGGGCAGTTCCGTCAGCATCAGAACCGAAAGAAAGACCGACGTCAAAATCAAAACGATGGGTTTTGACAGAAGTTGCTCGACAAACTGACCCGGCAGGTTGGTCGGATGACTGCTTCGAGTTACAAGCAAGCCGGTCGCAACCGAAATGAGCAATGCGGGAACTTGAGTTACGAGACCGTCGCCGATCGTTAATTTGGTAAAGACTTCGGCGGCGTCGTTGAGGGGCATGCTGTGTATCACGATACCGATGAACAGACCCGCAACGATGTTGACCAGAGTGATGACGATTCCGGCGATGGCATCGCCGCGGACGAACTTTCCGGCACCGTCCATGGCCCCGAAAAAGTCGGCGGATTGCGTGATTTCGTCGCGTCGCCGTTTGGCTTCGCGTTCATCAATCACGCCGGCATTGAGGTCGGCGTCGATGGCCATCTGGCGGCCTGGCATGGCATCCAAAGTGAATCGGGCGGCAACTTCACTGACCCGTGTCGCACCTTTCGTGATGACGATGAATTGGATGATGAAGATGATGATAAAGATGATGACCCCGACGACGACATCGCCTCGGGCAACGAAGTTGGCAAAGTTTGCGACGACGTGACCGGCAGCCAGTTCTCCGTCGGTGTGGGCATTACTCAAGATGAGTCGGGTGGTGGCGATACTCAAGACGAGACGGAACATGGTCGTCGCGAGTAAAACCGACGGGAAAATGCTGAAATCGAGCGGTTTGGTCACGAACAGGGTCGTGAGGAGGATAACGATGGCGAGGGTGATGTTGAGGGCGAGGAGGATGTCGATGATTTCGGCACTGATTGGCACGAAGATGACCATAATGCTTGCGGTAAGCACGATGGGCAGGATAAGGTCGAGGAGTCGACCTTGTCGGAGCAGGAATTGGATGTTCGCAATGACTCCTTGCATGGGGCCAAGGGTAGTGAAATTCGCGAAAAAAATCCAGGGCAAAGAGCCCCGACTCTTTGGGGATGTGATGCCTCCAAAATCTTACGACGGCGAAAACGTTAGAGTATAATCGCACAATGTCCGACCCGCCGCTCGAACTCCGCTGGGTTTTTCTGTGGACCATCCCTGTATCGAAAATTTGCGGCGTACCGATTTCTTTGCCGTTGCCAAACCTTTCATGCGATTTCTGTGCGATGCGATGAGGATACCCTTTTTGACAGAATCAGACCGATTGCAAGACATCCGCTCCAGGATGACGAGTCCGAAATGGGAAAAAAATGTTAAATTAGTGCGTATATGAAATACAATTTTGACATCATCACAAACCGATACGGCACGGATTGCATCAAATACGACTTCGCCGAAGAAAGAGGCAAATCCAAAGACCTCCTGCCCATGTGGGTCGCCGATATGGACTTTCCCGCTCCGCCCGAAGTGCTCGAAGATATTCAAAATGCCGTCCAGCACGGTATCTTCGGCTATACCGAACCAAAAGAAAAATACTACAACGCCGTCGCAGATTGGTTCGGCACGCGATTCGGTTTTCGCATAACCAAACGCGATATTCTCAAAACACCCGGTGTCGTATTTGCATTGACACAAGCCGTCCGTGCTTTTACGGAGCCGGACGAAGCCGTATTGATCCAAACGCCGGTTTATTATCCCTTCTATAACGTCGTCCGCGACAACGGCAGAACCCTGGTGTGCAATCCCCTTGTTTATCACGAAGGGAAATACACCATTGATTTTGAGGATTTCGAGGCAAAAATTGCCGAAAACAGCGTCAAATTGTTTATTTTATGCAGTCCCCATAACCCTGTGGGCAGAGTTTGGACGCTTGCCGAACTGGAACGAATGAATGAAATTTGCGTGAAGCACAACGTGATCATCATATCGGACGAAGTACACTGCGATTTTGTTTGGCCGGGCTATACGCATACCTGCTTTGGTGTGTTGAATGAAAATGCCGTTATTGCAACCGCACCCAGTAAAACCTTTAATCTTGCCGGTTTGCAGACGGCTCACTTTTTCATAAAAAATGCGGAATTACGCGGGAAATTAAGGGCCGAACTCAACCGGAGCGGATACAGTCAGTTGAACACGTTCGGCCTTGCCGCGTGCCAAAGTGCTTATACAAAAGGCGCATCTTGGCTGGCGGAATTGAATCTCTATCTTGCGGAAAACATACGCTATGCAAAGGAATTTCTAACGGCAAGGCTTCCGAAAATCAAGTTGGTGGAGCCGGAAAGTACCTATCTGCTTTGGCTGGATTTTTCGGAATACGGCCTGACGCAGGAAGACCTTGACAGCCGCATCACCGAAGGGGCGAAGTTATGGTTGAGCAGCGGAACGATTTTCGGTGCGGACGGCAAGGGTTTTCAGCGGATGAACATTGCCTGTCCGAAAGCGACATTGACGGATGCGTTGGGGCGGTTGTTCGGAGAGTTCGGCTAACGCCCGCCGCTCTTGCCAGCACTTGTCGGTATAATAAAACCGCAATGCCAACACCCTGCCGCATCACCTTCCAGCACGATCGCACGATCACCGTCCCGGCGGGCACTCTGCTGCTCGATGCGGCCAGCCAAGCCGGATATGAACTGCGAACGCACTGCGGCGGGAATGGAACCTGCGGGAAATGCCAACTCATCGTCAACCAACAAAAACGCCTCGCCTGCCAAACGCTCGTCCAAAGCGATCTCGATGTTGCCATTCCCCCACAGAGCCGCCCCCCACAGAGCCATAATCCGAGCCACAGTCCGAGCCGTGACCGGATTGCGAGTCGTCCGCAATTTCCCGATTGCGGCACCGTTGCCCTCGCACTCGACATCGGTACAACGATGCTCGCTGCCGAATCGCACGATCTGACGGGCTCTCTGCCCTTCCAAACGGCAAGCAGGCCCAATCCCCAACGGAAATTCGGCGATGATGTCATCTCACGCATTCAAAAAATAATGCAGGATGAAACAACGCTCCCTGAAATGCAACGGCTCCTTGTCGACGCCATCAACGATATGATTGCCGAACTGGCCGAAAAAATGGGAGTCAACCTGCAAAATATCACGCATATCGTCGCGGCAGGCAATACCGTCATGCAGTCGCTGCTCTTTGGAATCGACCCTTCGCCGCTCGGAACGAGTCCTTTTCAACCGCCGGTCAAGGACTTTCCGCCGCGGTTGGGCCGCGAAATGGGCTTGAACATATCAGGCATGGTCCGTGCGTTGCCGATTTTCGGCGGTTTCGTCGGCGGTGATGTCGTTGCAGGCATGTTGGCTATCCAACAAACGAGCCGAAAACGCAGCGAAGCACAGTTCCCGGACCACGCTACGCTCTTCCTCGACATCGGAACGAACGGCGAAATCGTTTTGGCTCATCAGGGCAAACTCGTTGCGGCGGCAACCGCGGCGGGGCCCGCATTTGAAGGAGCAAAAATCGAATGCGGAACCCAGGCCGGGCCGGGCGCGATTGAATGCGTCAACATCGAATCCGGCAAAATCACGGTTTCGACAATCGGCAATCGGCCTGCCGTCGGAATCTGCGGCAGCGGATTGATTGATGCAGCGGCGGCATTGCTCGAACTGGGGATTCTGCAACCCAACGGACGCTTTGCGGACGGGAAAAATCATTTTGAGTTGGTATCGCAGTCGGAATCGGGACTGGGCGAGGCCATCGTGCTGACGCAGCGGGACGTTCGGGAACTGCAACTTGCGACGGGGGCGATTCGGGCAGGTATCACGCTGTTGCTTCGGGAATATGGTCTTGTGCCGGAGGATATTGGAACGTTTTATGTATCCGGCGGATTTGGTCAATCAATTCGCCTTGCGTCGGCCCAGCGGATTGGATTATTGCCGTCGATTCCTTTGGAGCGTTTCGTGTTTTGCGGCAACACGTCGCTTGCAGGTGCGAGGTTGGTGCTGCTCAATCCAGACAATGCCGACGTTGCCCGACAGTTGGTCGAACGGTCGCAGCACTGCGATTTGGCACTGCTTCCGCGGTTTCAGGAAGAGTTTGCCGCATCGCTGCGATTCGCAGGGCAACCAACTCTTGACAAACCGTTCCCGTTGGGGTAGGATGCTGCACGTGGACTTTTGGTTTCGGCTTCCTTTACGGACACGGTTAGGTATCGTCGGTTTCGGCACCGTAACGGCCGTCCTGTTGCTTTTGCTGTTGTCGTGGTACGCAGGTGCTTTCTTATTATTTCTGTATCATCTGGGCGGAATCCTGATATTTGGAATAATACTCGTATTATTCTGGCTGGCATGGAATGATATGAAAAACATTCCTTGGTGGCATTGGATCATAATGATTGTGCTGCTGATAGTTTGCGCCGTGAAGCCGGCCTTTTGGCTCATTGGAATCCCTGTCATCGGATACATCCTCTTTCAGGGACGGAAAAAAAAGTAAATTTGTTCGGACACGCCCTAAAATGTCCGAACATCCAGTCCGGTTTGCTGTCGGACCGCTTCGGCAATTTCATCCAGTTGCTCGTTTTCCAACGGCAACGCCCATTCCTCCGGCGTGTGCCGAGCAACCGTATAAATCTGCACGTACTGCACCTTGCCCAACTTTTTCAAACACTCCGTATACTCCCATACTTCCCGAGTGCTGGGCCCCCGACCATGCAAAGACAAAAAACAAGTCTGGATCACAACCGGCAACTCCTGCGTGAAATTGACCAAATTGGAGCAAATCGTTTGAAAAGGCACCGGCGAACGCGAAACAGTGCGGTAAAATCCGGCCGTGCCCGCATCGAGTTTCGCCCAAATCTCACCGTTATTTTGCAGCATGAAATCGAGTGCGGCACGAACCGGCGCAAGATGCAAGGTTGATGCGTTGGTGATCAGCACGATTTTAACAGATTCGGCACAGAGTTCTTTTCGGACATCCGCGAGCAACTGGACGGTTTGAGCGAATTGCGGCGACAGGGTCGGTTCGCCGTCGCCGCTGAAGGCAATGTCTTTGAGTATGCGTTTTTCCATCGGGACGGTCGAAAACACGGATTGCTCAAAAAGGGTTCCATCGTTCGCAGAGGAGATGAGTTGCCGCAGTTCGGCTTCGAGGATGTCCATCGGAACGAGCAAACTTTTGGGTTTTTCATGCCCGTTTGTATGATTGCCCTCCGCCAGGATTTGACAATAAACGCAGGCGAAGTTGCACAATCCCGTCGGACTGAGGTTGACTCCCAGGGACAATCCGCCGGAGCGCCGGCTGATGACGGGATAGACATACCGCAGGGTGCCAAATCGACGGGGATGGTGCTGAGTCAGAGCCATAATTCGCGTTAGTCTATCCGAAAGAAAGCGAACGTCAAGAGAATGGGGAAGATTCACTGGGCGAACGTCTGTCCCATTCGGTACTCCGCCCAAACCGTTTCAAACCAATGATCCTCCGTCGGAATGGGACGAACCGGCTTCCAATCGCATCGACACTCCAACGTATCCATATCCAAACGAATCTCGCACACCCGATCACGCAATTCGCCGCTGTCCAACGAAAACCGGAATTCCTCCGAAAGCATCGCAATCGGCAAATCGCCCTTTGCGTCTTGGATCAAATACGAGCCCCGACTGCCGCCGCCCCGATGGATGTATTCCCGGATTGCACAAAAATATACATACTGCGTAATCAGGATGTCCCTGTTGATGAAGGCCTGAACGATGGAATCCGGGAACTGCGCTGCACTCCGTTTCCGGCTCTTTAGTTCATCCAAACACTCGCGGATCGCCGCCTCTATTTTCTCCAACGAACGAATATGGGCTCCGCAGTCCGTCATACGCTTTTGCATTGCTTGCCGGTATTCGAGAATGTCATTTTTTTCCGCACAAGGGCCCGAAGTTTTTTGTTCCTCGTTTTTGTGTTTTTGCGTGAATTCCCGTGCGAACTCCCATTTTTCCAAAAATTGCTTTTCAATCGCGTCGACAAACGCCTCCATCGGCAACGGCGGCTGCGTATAATTTGCCGCAATAAATTGAGCCGCACGCAAACTGCTGACCTGCGTCGAATTCAACGCGCTGCCGCCAGGCCGATACACCCCAAACACACCATTTGCCTCGCCCACCGGAAAAAAATGACGAACATTACTCTCCGACCAAATGTTGCCGAACAACCCGCCGTTATTGTGCTGCGCACAAACCGCAATTTCCAGCATCTCCTCATACAAATCAATGCCGTTGTCCTTGTATAATTGGATGGCTGGCGGATTCATATGGGCAAGCCGATCAATCGGTCTGCCAAAAAGTGCATTCGAGTTTTTCAGATACGTATGCGTCTCTTCATTGCACAAACTGAAATCAAGTTCGCCGTCTTTACCGCAACTCGCGGGATTATGCCGAAAATCCATCCAAACGCGACGGCCTTTGATTTGCGTTTCGTTATAGACCAAAATGTCGATGAGCGAGGAGCCGTAATCCGCAATTTTGCGGGGGTCGAACGGCCATTGGTACCCTTTTAAGAAGACGGCATTCATCATTTGGCCTGGCGAGGCGAAGTATTCGGCCAAAAATTCTCGGGGGTCATTGCCGGCTCGGTCGGTCGAAATATACCGAGGAATCACTTGTTGGTACGTGCCGGATACATTCCAACGGAACTTAATGGAAGCGAGCCCGAATTGCGATTCGGTCAGATTTTGCCCGACGGCACCTGCTTCATAGGCGATGCCTGACGCACCGATTTGGCTTTCGGGATAGACGGAATCGGCATACATACCGGCTGGCCCGCCGGTTGCGAAAACGATGTTCGTGCAGTTGAAAAGCGTGAAGCCGAAGTTTGCATGATCCGTTTTTTCTAAATTGATCGCTAATAATCCGACGGCATCAGGGTAGGTTGCTGACCGCCGGTCAGTTGTGCCGACGCTGCCGACCGGATACGGCTCTTTACTTTTCTGCGTCAAAATCGCGATGACCCGGTATCCGTCGAAGATTTTGATTTTTTTGTCGGCAACTTGCTTTTCGAGTTTTTCCGTCATAAATTTGGACGTCAGGGGTCCGGCGGATGTCGCTCGTTGTCGGGGATCATGATCGGTTTTGTAGCCGACGTATTCGCCGTATTTATTATGCGGGAAGGGCACGCCGATGCTTGCGAGTTTGCTAAAACATTGGGCCGAGAGGGCGGCTTCGATGAGAGCAACGTCGCCGTGCATTGCACCGCCAGCGAAATAAGTTTTTGCCATTTCGCCGACGGAATCGGGAACGGTGCCGGAAAGCGTCAGTTTGTAATAGGTTTGTTTATCGGAGCCTGTATTTCGGGAGGTCCCAAGGTTGACGCCTTCGGTGATGAGAGCGATATTATGTTGTCCGAGTTTATGCAGGCAGTCCGCGGCATTGAAACCGGCGCAGCCCGACCCGACAATGACCGTGTTGAGGCTGTAAACATCCACGGCAATGCCGTTGATTTGAATCGTGTCTTTTTGCATGGTGTTTCAATAGACCTGTTCGTAAATTGTCATCCCGGCGAAAGCCGGGAACCAGGGGGAATCGGCATCGCACGCAATGTCTGGATTCCGGCTTTCGCCGGAATGACGATGGGGCCGGAATGACGATTTTGAGGGTTTACAAACAAGTCTCATAGACCTGTTCGGAACACATCTATTCATATTTAACATCCAAAATCGCGAATTCCGTCGTGCGGTTCGGCAACTGCACCGTAACGCTGTCGCCCTTCTTGGCTCCGAGAAACCCCTGGGCCAATGGACTCGTTACCAAAATCTTGCCCGAATCGTAATCCTCTTCGCCCGCTCCGACCAAAGTGAACGTTTCGGGACTCTTGCTGCCCTTGCGCTGGACTTGAACCGTCGCTCCGAATCGGACTTCATCTTGCGGCATCAACGCGGGATCGAGAATGGTCGCCCGACTGAGTTTGCTTTTCAAGTCATTGATTCGGGCTTGGAGCAGTCCCTGACTCTCGCGGGCACCGTGATATTCCGCATTTTCCTTCAAGTCCCCTTCGGCTCGGGCGGTTGCAAGACGCTCCAAAATCTCCGGCATCTCCTCGGTTTCAAGCCGGTCAAGTTCCGCTCGTAATTTGCTATACCCCTCGCGGGTCATCGGAATCGAATCACTCATTATGCTCTCTATTTTTCGTGTTTTCTCTCTTGACGAAGTCGGGAAAAGTCTGTAGCCTTCCAATTATACCTGTTCGGACACGGTCAGCACGGCGCATGCCGGAATGACGGCCCCCGAACAGGGCCATTATACCCCATTTTTCTGTTTATTGGAGTTGGAGATATGTCGGAAATTCATCTGGATGCCGTTCTTTTAGAACGTTGTTTGCGGCGTGAGCACCGTGCTTGGGAGGATTTTGTAGACCGGTTTTTGGGCTTGGTCTTGCACGTCATCGACCACACGCTTGCCAGTCGGGACATTCGGCTGCGTACGGCACAACGCAATGCCTTGTGCGAACAGGTGTTCGTCGCATTGGGACATGACCAATTCCGACTGCTCCGCGAGTTTAAGGCCCGCGGCAGTTTGACGACGTATCTTGCGGTCGTCGTCCGTCGGGTTGTCGTCCGCTTGCTGTTAAATCAATCCTACGGCACTGCGCGAAACACATTTCAGGCATAACAGGCCTGTTTGAAAACTGTCATTCCGGTTTACGCCGGTTTTACAATTCCCATAAACAGGTCGATTTTAAGCGATGCCCCGCCGACCAAGGCTCCATCGACATTCGGCTTGGCAAGGATTTCCTTCGCATTTTTGTCGTTGACGCTGCCGCCGTATTGAATACGGACAACTTCCGCAACGGCCTTGCTGTAATTCTTTTCAATCATCAGCCGAATGGCCGCGTGAACCTCTTCGGCTTGATCTGGAGTGGCAACCTTGCCGGTCCCAATCGCCCAAACAGGCTCGTATGCAATCACGCATTTTTTCATATCATCTGCCGAAATGCCGGAAAATGAACCATCAAACTGGCGGCGGACAACCTGTTCTGTCGTACCGGCTTCGCGTTCTTTGAGCAGTTCGCCGACGCAGACGATCGGCGTCAGTCCGGCAGCCAATGCCGCATGGGTTTTCAGGTTGACGAGTTCGCTGGACTCGCCCAAAATGTTTCGGCGTTCGCTGTGTCCCAGAATCACATACTGGCAACCGGCATCTTTGAGCATACCGGCACTGATTTCTCCAGTGAAGGCACCTTCCTTCTCAAAATAGATATTTTGTGCTCCGATGCCGATGTTGGAACCCTTGAGAGCGGCGGCGACGGGTTGCACATAGATACTTGGGGGGCATACGGCAATGTCGACGTTGGTGATGTCCGATGCTGCTTTTTTCAATCCGTCCGCGAGTTCGAGCGAAGCGGCAAGGGTTAGGTTCATTTTCCAATTACCGGCAATGAGAAGTCGGCGAGTCATGTTCTGCAATGTTGTTTGATTGAAGGGAAACTGCGCCCCATTGTAATCGGATTCGACCGCAATGGCAAGACTTTGCTCCCATTCCGCAGGGTAACTGCAAGTATTTTACCGAAAATTTGTCGGCGTATTGCCATATACTTCCCCACTGACATTGTTTTTCGGCTATTTTAAGGGTATAATACGTCAAATAGTGACGTCATAACCCTTGTACCCTCAATCCGGCTCCTTCATGCTCAGAGGTTTTTGGATACGCAATTTCAAGTCGCTTCGACAGGTCGGAATCGGATCCTGCTACCCGAAATTCGTTTACATCGAAGACGAAACTGAAGTTTTGCCCTACGGCCTTGAACGCATTACCCTGCTCGCCGGAAAAAGTGGTACAGGAAAAAGTACCGTCGTCGATGCCTTCAATTTCGTTTCCGATTGCTACAAACACGGCGTCGGCATCGCCTGCCTCAAACGCGGCGGTTTCGACGACATCTATTCCCAAGGCGGAAAAGGCTCCATTACGTTCGGGTTTCAATTTCAACAAAAAGGCGAAGAATACTCCGCAACGTATGCCATCAGCATTTATCGAACAAAAAATAAAATCCCGTATATCGAGTCCGAAGTCCTTGCATACCAACGGGGACAGGATTCGCAACCCATCATTTTTATCCAAAATGGTGCAGAAAAAAGCATTCGCTATCTCGCGCCGGATAAACGCTTGACCAATGCCGAACTGACGCAAATTGAGTTTGTCGACCATAATCACCTCGGCTTGGCCGCGTTGGCGGCGCATCCCAAATATCCCGTCGTTGCCTCGTTTCGGGCACTGATCGAGAATTGGACATTGTGCGACTTTACGCCCGATCCCGCCCGGGGGTTGGATAAATCGCTTCCCCGAAGGCATGATTCTGCACACGGATTGAGCCTTTCCGGGCTGGTTCGATATGTTGCGACACAAAACAAGGACAATCTAAAAGCCCTGCTGTTGCGAGTTGCGACGCTGCTTCCCAATGTGGAACGCATTTCGCTCGACAACTCGGACCCGACGAGGCCCTTGCTGGCATTTCATTTATTCGACCGCAATCACCCGATTTCAATATCGCATCTTTCCGCGGCGACGATTCGTCTTTTTACGTACGCTTTGCTGATGGAAGAAGACTTTCCGGCATCGCTTTCAATTATTGACGAGCCGGAAAACGGATTGGACCGCGAGCATCGGGAAAAATTTGTACAGGAACTCAACAGTTTTGGCCGCACAGTGCGAACGGACAATCCGCAATTTTTTGTAAGCACGCACCATCCGGCAATCGCGGACGGCTTCCATCCGGCACAGGTTTGGATATTTGACAAAGATCGGGATGGTTTCACGGCGGTCGAACGGGCGTCCGATTCGATGGTATTCCAGTTGGACGACGATTACAATAACCCGAAATGGTACAGCGTCTTTTTTGATGAGGAACGCTAGGGCGTGTTTCTGGACAAAAAAGCCGTCATCCCGGCGCTCACTTTGTCATCCCGGCGCAGGCCGGGATCCAGAACGACAGTTGCGGACGGGTCTATTTGGTTATCCCAATCCGCAGCAACAGCCAAAGAGCGATAAAAATCTCCTTGATGTTCAATTTCGACTGTCCCGCCTGCCGTTCCTCGAAGGTAATCGGGACTTCCGCAAAGGTCGCCCCCAACTTGCGAAGGCGAAACAATATCTCCTCAAAAAATGAATATCCCCGCGATATGACCGAGTTGAAATCCAAGCGTTTGAGCAACGCAACCCGATAACACCGAAACGACCCGCTGTTATCCCGAGTCTGCAAACCGAGCAAACAACGGGCATACATGTTGATCGCCCGACTCATCAAATGCCGATACCAAGCCCAACCTTCGATTTTGCCGCCGGGAACGTATCGGGAGCCGATCACAACATCATTTCCCTCTTCGGCCTTGGAAATGACGGCGGGCAAAAACCGTGCAGGATGGCTCAAGTCGGCATCCATATTGACGATAAAATCGTAATTATTTTGGACAGCATAATCCATTGCCGCAAGGATTGCCGTACCGAGTCCCTGCTTGCCGGAGCGTTGGATTAACTTGAATCGAGCATCGTGTTGCATTTTTTCTTCGACCCAGCTGGCAGTCCCGTCGGGCGAAGAGTCATCGACGACGAGAATATCCGCATCGGGCGCAAACTCAACGATTTGCGATGTTAAGATCGGCAAATTTTCGCGTTCGTTGTATGTTGCCAAGGCAATTAAAAAACGATATTTTTGCGGCATGACAATGTTGTTTCTATTTTCCTCGCACAAAGGCACAATGGACACAAAGTATTTTGCTCGGTCAGGTTTAGATTTCCTTATGAACTTTGTGCCTTCGTGTGAAAAAATCAATTTGTTCCGTATTCCGGCGCAAGCCGATTACGCACCGGAACTTTTTAGATGGGCGGCCAGTTTCCCATCCTGTTGCTGGATGTGCGAGATCAGCCAATCCGCGACGTTGCGGACAATTTTGTTGATGAGCGTCGGGGTAGGGCCTGTTTGCTTCAGTTCGGCAGACAATTCCATAATAACCTTGACGAAGTCCGCATGCAGGCCGCGGTGGTTGTTGTAATCGGGATAGTTCGATTGTTGCTGCAAGGCTTCTTCTTCGCTAAAATGTCTTTTGGTGTAAGAAACCAGGTAATCCACGGTGGGAGTGATTTTGTCTGCGGCTTGCCCTTGCTGACAAGCGGTCAGCAATTTATCGACAACGGAGACTAATTCTTTGTGTTGCGAGTCAATGACGGGATGGCCTGTTTCGAGAGCGGAAGTCCATGTAATCGGCATTTTGTTATTCCTATCGGTGTAAGTACGGCAGGTGCCATTATAGGCGAGCCGGTGTGCGATTGCAAGAGGGCGTTGCCGGTCGCTTTTCCCAAAAACTGCCGTTGACGCAAGGCCGAACATTCACTAGACTCCGCTCTGCCAAGTCTTGACTCCATCCGCCACTATCATGCTCCGCCGCGCTGCCGCTGTCTGCACCATCTTGCTCCTTGCATCCAACTCCGCTACCGCTCAACTCGGTCGCATGCTCGATGAAGCCCCCTCAAGACACTACATCAACATCACTCTTCCCGCTTTCTACCAAGGCGACTTCAACGATACCCTCAACTACCTCAATAACGACCTCCGTAATGCCGTCAAAATCCCTCTACGCGACCAAGGAACCTTTCTTTGGCTTGATTCTATGTGTTATTGGGCCCTACAAGGCGAATGTCATTTCCAGATGGCACGATACGACGACGCCCTCCGCTCGTTCAATACCGCCCTGCAAATCTATTTCGAGCAATCCGATTGGCTCCGCTCCATCACGACAACCGTCCAGCCCAGTATGGAACCGCGCACGCCGCTGCCCTGGGGGCAATCCACCCGAGCGGGAAACGTCGGCAATTTCAGTAATTGCCGATTCCAAATGTCCCACGAGCATCTACGCGTCGTGCCCGCCGGAGAAGGCAACATCGGTTTAGCAGCCCAGCGGACGCTATCAACCGTTCATGCCGACCACATTATCCAGTGTCTCGCGTTGACCATCCGCCGCCGAGCGGAAATTTTGGGCAGTCTCTCCAAATACGATCCCGATACCCAACGACTCGCTCAAATTCTCGCCGCCAGGCCCCATTTGCCGAATCACTTTGCCGGTACTTGGGTCGATGTTCTTCACGGCCTGGCCCTTTCCGCACTGGGCGACAACATCTCCGCCGAAACGCATCTTTCCCGGGGATTGTTGATGATGAACGCATTCGACCATCATTTAACGCCCGTCGCATTGAACGAACTCGGCAACCTCGCAATCCGCAACGGCAACGCCGAAGCCGCCCGAATGTATTATCTGGAAGCATCCTATTCCGCCTATCAGATGGGCGATCCGGTCTTGCTCGGCGAAACATTCCGCAATATGGCCAATGCACACCGCCTGATTCAAAAATCCCAACCGTTCCCGCCGATTGTCGATGCGTCCAATTATCTCCGCTCGCAACGCAATGTCAGTCCGATGACGCTGATTCCCGTCTTGCACGAAGAAGCGGAATACTATATCACCCTGCGGCGTCTGCCCGAAGCCGCAACGGTCAACAATCTTTCCGCCAGCGTCATGCGGAGTACCCGAAACGGCGTGCTCTTCAATACCGCTCACGGAGCACGATACAATTACCTCGCCGCAATGATCGTCTATGCCGGTATCTACAGCGATCTGCTTGCCGGTCGAAATGTTCCCGACCGTGTGCTTGCATCCGGCAACACGCATTTAGAAAATTCGCTCGGTTTTCTGCGTTGGGGAACGCCCCGACTCTATCAACTCAATAAACTCGAAGAGTTTTTTCACAGCGGAATGATTACCGTTCGGGGACCGATCACCGAGCGAGTTGCCGACGAGTTGTATGATGAACTCCTTCGGGAATCCAGCGAACTGGATTGGGCTTTGCATCCGATGGATAGTTTTGCGGCCTTGGTTGCAACGCCGCCCGGTGCCTACGAACGCTGGTTTGCCGTCGCTTTACAGCGAGGCAACCGCGATAAAGCGTTTGACATTTCGGAACGAGCCCGGCATGCCCGATTTTTCGCGAATTTACCCCTTGCGGAATCCCGGTTGATGGCATTTCGCCTATTGTTTGAAAGCGATGAGGGAACCCTGACGCCGGAAATGCTGCTCCAGCGTCAAACGCTTTCGCTGGAATTCCCTGATTTTAGCCAACTGTCGGATAACGTCCGAAATATCCGTCGGCAACTGGTTAACATCCCGATTGTTCCGCAGAATCCCGATCAATTAGCAAGCCAACGGGCCTTGTTTGCCGACCTTGAACGGCATAGTCTCGTACAGGAATCGGCCCTGCGTATGATGGCACTGTCCCGAACGCGCGTTCCGGCGATGTTCCCGCCGACGATGCCGTTGGAGCAAATCCGCAGGGAGTTGCCGGAAAATACGGCAATGTTAACTTTTACCGAATCGCTCGGTCTGGTTTTTGGTTTCCTGATTGACCGGCAAAGTATGACGGTTTGGCAGGTTCAAGCGGAAAGTCCTCGGGATAAGCCGTTGCATACCTTGATTACGGATTATCTGCGAGATCTGGGCAATGCAGCACCCGGCCAAGCGGTTGGAACTCGGGAATTAGAGCAGGCCGACGGAAAATGGAAGGAATCGGGAGCCGAACTCTTGCGGCGGTTGCTGGGAAATCAAATGCGACCGGGCAATTTTACCGAACTTGTCATCGTCCCGACCGGCCCGCTTTGGTATGTGCCCTTTGAAGCAATGTCGGTCCCGTCGGGCGATCAACTCCGCCCGCTCCTCACGGCGGGCCAGACTCCGCTGTCAATCCGGTATGCTCCGACGGCGGCATTGGGTGTTCCGAATCAACCATCCTGGAGAAGTGCAACGGCGGAAACGTTGATCATCTGCGGGAAACTAACGCCGCGTGATGCGATTGATGTATCGTTGGATGCGGTCAATCGGTTTTCGCAGGCGGGCATTCGGAACGTGTCGGTACTCCGAACAGATGAGCGAAATGCTCCGCTGCCCGCTTCGCCGTCGGCGTTTGCGTCGCAAATCCAGCAACTGGTCGTGTTGGATGATATACCGATGGCTGCACCGCTCGGTTGGTCGCCGTTTACGACGCGTTCGCGGGTTCCGATTGCAAGTTGGCTGACATTGCCTTGGGGCGGCCCGAGATTGGTTGTTTTGCCGGCGTTTCATACGGCGGCGGAAAATTCGTTGCGGACGGGCGTGCAGAATGGGGATGATTTGTTTCTGTTGGCAATGTTATTGGAGGCGAGCGGGGCGAGATCGATATTGATCAGTCGTTGGCGGACGGGTGGTCGGGCATCGTATGATTTGGTGGAGCAATTTTTGGCGCAGTTGTCGCAGCGCCCTGCGGTGGAGGCTTGGCGTCAGGCGATATTGGAGGTTGGCAGTGAGCCGATTAACCTTGACGAGGAGCCGCGGGTTCGTCGGGATGCGAATATGGAGTCCGTGCCGATTGCGAATCATCCATTTTTTTGGGGTGCGTTCATGCTGATCGACCGCGGCGAACGACCGGAGTGATACGCTCCAACGGCTGCGACGGCTTGACAACCTCGCCGCAATCAGGGAAAATCAACACGTACACACCAACAGCACTGCTCGACACCTCTCGACACCTTTTTTATTTTATATGGGATTCAAACAACGCCTCAGCGGCGTGCTTTTGCCGATTTCCTCTCTGCCGGGCTCGCCACTCTGCGGTTCGCTCGGGGAAGATGCGCGGCGTTTTGTCCATTTCCTAAACCGTGCCGGCCAAAAAGCCTGGCAAGTCCTGCCCGTCAATCCCATCGACGATTGCTATTCCCCCTACGCCAGCATCTCAACCTTTGCTGGCGATCCCGTTTATATCGAACTCGAAGACCTCGTCCAATCCGGCCTCCTCAAACCGAACGACCTCGACGGCATCCCGCAAGGCCCCATTTCGCAAGCCGCATTTCACGCCGCTCGGGACATTAAAATGCCGCGTTTCCATAAAGCCTTCGATGCCTTCCGACGCAGCCGAGGAACAAAATATCACGACGCCTTTGAACGCTTCGTCAGCGAATCGCCCTGGGTCGGTCCCCATGCCGCCTTCTGCGCCTTGAGCGAAAAATACCAAACCGTCGATTGGACGCTTTGGCCCGACGAAGGTCTCAAACATGCCGACCAAGATGCACTGAAACGGGCATTTTCCGATCCTGCACTCGAAACGGCCGCCGCATTTCACACTTTTTTGCAGGTTTTGTTCGACGTCCAATGGAACGAGTTGCATGATTATTGCCGACAGCACGGCATCGCCCTCGTCGGCGACATTCCGATTTACGTCTCCAAAAACAGCGTCGATACCTGGGCGAATCGGTCGTTGTTCCAACTCGATGCCGACGGGAATATGACGCGAGTCGCCGGAGTGCCCGCCGATAGTTTCAATCCCGACGGGCAACGCTGGAATGCTCCGCTGTTCGATTGGGATGTCCACAAAGCCGACGGATATTCTTGGTGGATGCACCGAATCGGCTGTTCGCTTGCCCGATTCGATATGCTTCGGCTTGATCACTTCATCGGATTTTACAATTATTTCAGTATGCCGCCGCAGCACGATGCGGATGATCCGGGTTCGTGGCTGCCGGGGCCTGCCGATGACTTTTTCGAGGCCCTCCTGCGGCAGTTTCCCGATGCTCCGTTGATTGCGGAAGACCTCGGCGTGATGAATACCGGCGTGCATGAACTTCGGGATCGGTTTGAATTTCCTGGTATTGTCGTTTTTCAATTTCAATTTGATTATCAGCGGAATACGGATGCGGCGGCGGAGTGGCGGGAAAACTCGCTCGTTTGTACGGGAACGCACGATACGGACACGCTTTCGGCGTGGTTTGACGGCGTTTTGGCCGACCGGAAACGCCCGGAGCCTTTTTGGAATGTCGAATTTTTGCTGGAATTGATTAAGCAGTCGATTCCGCCGGACTGTCCGGTCAATCGGGAGACGGTATTATGGGGAATCATCCGCAAGGTGTTGAGTTCTCCGGGAAATGTGGCGATATTCCCGATGCAGGATTTATTGGGCCTTCCGACGTCGGCTCGGATGAATTTTCCGGGCCACGCGGATGGGAATTGGGTATGGCGTCTTGACGGAACGGCATTGACGGACGAGTTGGCGGGCCGTTTACGGGGCTGGACGGAGGAATTTGGGCGGTAATTTGATTGCGGGATTGTGTAAAGGCAGCACGATTGGCTCTGAACCAATTAGTCGGGGTTCGAATCCCTGTCCCGCAAGTTCTTTTATGCGAAAGCCGGAGTGCCGAAAAGTAGCCCCCCGGTCATTCGGCCCCAGTCATTCGGTGTGAACTAAATGTTACCGGCCGGCCGGTCTCGCCGCTCCGCCGCCAATCGTTCCCGTCGTTCCAGCCGGTCTTGCCGCACCGCCGACACCCCCGCCGCCGCCGATTGCTCCACCACCCGGCCCCTGCTGCCGCGCTCCGCCAAACGTTCCCGCTCCTGCTCCACCTCCAAACGTTCCGCCGCCAATTCCGCCAACCGCTCCGCCTCCAATCCCGCCAGGACGCGCTCCACCCATCATATTCATGAACGGATTGGCCGCCCCACCACCAAACGTCCCAGCACCAGGCTGACGTTGCTGACCGCCCATTCCGCCAACTCCAAAATTGCCGCCGAAATTGCCGCCCATCCCGCCAGCACCAAAATTACCCATCCCGCCCTGTGCCGCACGATTGGTCGTAATCGTTGCCGAAGGACCAAGCATATTGGAAAGCGATTGTTGCACAAAAGTCGGCGTTACATTGATCAACCGCTGATTCACCATCACCGTCTCTTGCTGGCCAGCCGCCTCATCCACCGTTCGCACAAATTCAGCAACTTCCAAATACAACGCCTCCGTGGATGTTACAATCAGCGAATTCGTGTTAGTGTCAATCGCAAGCGTCATCGGCTGTTCCTGCTCCCGGGGCGTTCCCGCACCGGCTCCGCCGCGGCCAGCGCGTTCGCCGCCTTGTCCCTGCCCCTGCATCGCCGCCGCCATCGCCTGCTGGAACGCCTGCATTCCCGCAGCGGGCCCGCCCGGCATTCCCTGTATCTGAACATTCGGCTGCTGTCCACGCCCCTGAGCCTGACCACCTTGAGCTCCGGTTCGATTCATTCGATTGGCGAAAACCCTTTCAACCAATGTTTGGGCCTCCGACGCTCGCAAATAATTCAGTTTTATCATCCGAGCACTCGGACGAATCATAATATCGTCCCGACTGGGCTGATCCAATATCTTAAGCAGCCGCTCAATCGTTTTATGGTCGACCAGATTCGCTTGAATCCAAAGCGAATTCAAGCGTTCATTGGCCGAAATCGTTACCGTTCCGGTCTTTTCGATGGCGTTTCCGCCTTGCGGAGTGAACATTTCAAAAAGTTCGGGCTGTTGCCAATCCGGCAGGTCCACCGAAGCAATTCCGCTGACGCCGTGTCCCGCCGGCGTCGTTCCCAGCAGGCTATTCAATTCCGATGCAACGACAGCCGCCGTCGAATTGGTCAGGTAATACTCCCGCATTTCCAATTTCCCCAGCACGGCCTCATCGGAAAGCATTCGGATAAGTTCTTCGACCTTGGCCAAGGCTTCGGGATCGTCCGAGGAAAGCACAATCCCGCCCGGCGTTACGGTGATATTGACGGCCGGTTCAAGCACTTGAGCGAGAATCGGCTGCTCGGCAATTCGGTGCAATCGGGTCGTCCATATCGCGTCCGTATCCGGCAATTCTTTCTCGAACAGCAGGTCAATCATCTCATCGACGGCCGGTTCGGATGTTAGCGGTTGGGGCGTTGGTTCTTGGACGGGCAACACGATGTTAACATTCGGCCCGAGTGCTGGAAGCATCGTTTGCAACTGTTCCATCACGAGCGATGTTGCCGTCGGGGAAAGCGGAATCGCCCGCGTCGTCGCAAGGTTTGCCGCTGGATGCGATCCATCTTCGCCCAGTCGGGCAAGCAGAGCCCGAATTTCCGTAATCTGCGAAAGCGTCCCGCGAACGATGATTTGCCGAGCCATCGTATCGGGTTCAACAGTCGGCGGTTGGATTGCATTCTGAGCAACCTGTTGCTGCCGATTCCCGCCGCCGCCTCCGCCGCCCTCGCCCCGACCACCGGTCGGCGCTGCTGCCGTCTGCGGAGATGAAGTTGCATAAAACCGCCGAACGGTATCGACGGCTGTTACGGGACTCATCCGCCGGAGCGGAATAATGTCGATTTGCGGAGCGTTCAGTTGCATTTGCCGAATCGTTTCGCGAACGGTCGCGTGAACACCGGGCCGGGCTCGCAGAAGAATTGCGTTCGTTCGGGGATCAAGCGAAAGCCGGGCGTCGGGACTGCCAACCAAAAGCGTTTGCAGGACGGAAAATACCGTCGTTGGGTCGGCAAAACCGACGTCATACGTCTCAAATTGCGGATCGCCAGCCATAAAGGGGTCGTCAAGACCGAAAGAGGAGTCGATTCGGCGAATCGTATCGCCTGCGCGTTGAATCATATCGCCGCGACCGGAAAGCAGGATGCGTTTCCCGGTGGAATCGACTGCCGCACGAAGGGAGGTTTCCGTCGGTTCGATGGCCAAAAGCGTCCGCATAATTTGCAGGGCTTCTTCGGCGGCGATGTTTCGGACTTCGACCATGTGAATCGAGCCGGATACAATGCTGTTGGGATCGTCAATTCGTTGGATGATCCCGCGAATTGCACGGAGCGTGCCGCCAGTTTCCGTAACAACGATTTGCTGCGAACGGGGCATCGCAACGATGCTTCCCTGCGGGCCGAGCAATCGCTCGATTTCGGCTTGGATAATTTCCGGCGTCGTTTGGTTCAGATTGAACACGACCCGGCATATTTCGTACAGTCCGCGGTTGTCGAGTTCGTCCGGCGAGATGGGTTCAAGCAGGTTGGCGGGAATCCCGTCGGGCAAATACAGGACGAAGAGCATATTTCCGCGGCGGACGAGCGAATAGTCCTTAAATTGCAGATTTTGATTGAGTATGTCCAGGCCTTGGGTCGGCGTGTAATGCTGGAAATCGGTCAAATTGAGCGTGCCGGTTGGCATCCGATCGGCTTGCAGGGACAAGGCGGCTTGGTCGGCGAACCATTCAATCACGTCTCGCCAGGGGGCAGAGCGGAAGGAGAAGCGGATGGTTTCGGCGGGAGTTTCTCGGGGCTCGAAGGCGGGCCTAGGCGGCACGGGTGGGCCGAACTGACCTTGGGGACCTCCGGGCGGCGGTACGCCGGGTCGGCCTGGCGGGCCTTGCATATCTCGGTTTGGCCGGTATTCCCCCTGCGGATTATTTTGCGGTTCCATTCCGGGCGATTGCCGTCGCTGTCCTCGGGGGCCACCTTGCGGCGGAGCGGAATCCTGGGCGAGCAAATCCTGGCTGGGAGCGGAGTTGTTCTGCAATTCGGTTTCTGTATCCCCGGCGGCGAACGGCATAAGGGTCAGCAGACTCACTGCGGTCAGTCCGATGAAGTATTTCAGGCAGACATTTTGTTGGCTGATTTTCGGCATATTTAGATTCCTCCGCGATACGGGCGCATTCTTTACCTAGACGTATAAACCGCTATTGTACCATTTCGGACTGCGAAATGTGGAAGGGAGAGCAAAAAACGGGAAAGTCCCGAAAAAATCTCCGCAAATCTACCGGTTATAGAGCATTTCCCGAATTGGAGAGGGCTCGCTCACGTCATTCCGGAGCATCGCCTTCGAGTTGCTCACCCTCCGGGAAATTGAAATCATCCAGTTCATCCTGCACATCAACCGGAACGGGCGCAACCCGCGGAGCGACGGCTCCCGGCGGCGGCGGACGCCAACGCTGTTCCGGGTTCCACGGCGACATCACTCGGTAAGGAGCCGTCGGCACGAGTTCCTTAATGTGTTCGGCATGGGCTGCGAAATCAAACATTTCAACACCTTCGTCTTCCGCAGAACGCCCGCTGTTTCTTATGGCCGTTTCGGCATCGGTCGCAACCCTTTCGAGATCATCCGGCTGCCAAGGAACGGCTTGCCCAAAGAAACCAAGTCCATGCATCACAAGCCCGATCGTAACGATGACGACGGCGGCGACGGCAATTTTTTCGCCGTGCCAGACGAAAAAATGCTGCACTCCCCCTCCGCCGCTTTTAGTCTTTTTTTTCTTGGTACTTTTTGACGCTTCCATAGCATTTGCCGTAATCGTAAACTGCACTCGTTCGGGATTGTACCATACGGACTGCTCAAACGCAAGCCGCAGACGCAACACCTTTGCGGACGGCTATCCCAACCGCATCAAATCCTCATAATCCTCGACGGTCCCGTTGGCAAAACAACAGTCGATGATACGCCGACCCAATGAATCCAGGTCCGGTTTCAAGTATTGCTGGAGTTCACTATGGAAAAACTCCGTGAGAATTCTCGCTCCCGCATCATACCCACCAATGCCGACTTCCGGCTGCTCATCCACCCGAAGAAATACCGGCGGAAGCATCACACTCTCCACCTGCATCGTCTTCAATGTATACCCCAGCAAGGGACATCGCGATACTTTGAGTCGATCCGCCGGCAGTTCCGCCGTGCCCCGGCGGCCGAGATACTCCCGAGCAATCCACTGCGGCATGAAACTGACTTTCCACGCACCCACATGCTGGTTCGGCGTCAATGTATAGCGGACTTTCGGCGTATTTCGCATCTGACGCAAGAGCACATTCGCGTGGTCAACCATACAGCCGGTCGCAAACGGCCAATACGACCCGACGCCTTCGCTGGTCAAGCCTGCCGTATCCGTAATACTCGGATTGGCATGCCCCCGAGGAGCAACGAGCCGCCAAATCCAGGCTAATGCCGGTGGCAAAAAATGCAAATATCCGACGATCCCATACGTCGGATTCTCCGCCGTACAGGGCGGCGTGCGGATTCCAAAGTTTCGGATCATCACGTTGACCGGATTGTTGACGACATTGGGCATCAAGCGTCTCGGCAAGACAACCCGAGGATTCGGGCAACGCACGCCGGGCGAATCCTCGATGTGATCCCAAATCAAGCAGGTCGAGCCCGGCACCGCATCGAGACTCAAAAACAGGAGCGGCTCCGCCGGATGCACCGTCAAGCCTTCCAAATGCGGGTCGGTGCCGTATTGCGAGATATGGTCAACGCGGACAAACCAAGCCTGTTCGGCATCTTGGACGGTCAGATACCCGCCGGCAGTCGAATCGTTGAGCGACATTGCCATATCATCCGTTACCGGCTGCAAAGCACACATTTGGCTGAACGCCAGGGTGCGTTCTTCGCCTGTAAGAACATTTTTACCGAGCCGAATTCGCCCGTCTGCTTGAAGATGGGCATATTCAAGCATTTCGCTCTTACCCGACCCGCTCGCGCCTTCGTGCATGATGGTCGTTACATTATCGTACGGCGTAACAACTTGCACGGTGGCACCGTGAAGTGTCGGCAGCGATTGTTCATCATCGCCGTCGATATTGAGCAAAACGCCGTAGACGCCTTTTTTCGCGCTGGGGCCGGGATAAAGATTGTAGGAAAAAATCTCGTGAATCCCTTCCATTCGGTTATGCACAACGACTTGCTGCCCGTCGAAATGGGTATGCCGAAACGGCGGAGCAAGGTAAATGATTGCATTGACGAGGAAATTATGGGGAATTGCTTCCGGGGAGAGCAATCCCTGCAAATCGGCAAGGGCCCCGAGGAAAAAACCGGCATTGGCGGGTGCGATCAGCATACCGCCGTGCCCGCTGTCTTCGGAATAGCCGCCGAGAATGAATGTTGTAACGCAGAGGTCTTGCCCTTTGAGCCAGTTGAACGTATCGTTGCGTAGAGGCTCAAAGGGAAAGCCGAACCGGTCGTCAAAGGAGCGTTTATCGGTGGGGAGTTTATCTCCGATGACCATACAATCGGGATCGCGTCGCCGCATCACGGGTTCGGTGTAGTTGACGGCGAGCCCGTTTTTGCATCGGGCGACAGTTGCTTCGGTATAGGGACCTCTTTCGGGAATGTCGTAAACGACTTCAAAGATGCTGGCGTCGGAATCGCCCATTGCTTTTCGGAGGACGTCGTTTCGGTCTCGTGGGAAAGTGACGGATTTCGCTTGTTCTAGGACGGAAAAAATATCAGCAGGGAGCCGCAAATTGCTCCAATCATCGACAATGTTAATAGTTCGCATGGCGTTAAATTGTACCATACTTACCGATTTTTACAATGCCGTTTTCGCTCCCCATAGTGCGGGCGCGTGAGCACTTACGCCCCGCTCGCCTGGATTTCGGCGTACGCCGGAATGACGATTTTGAGGCTTTCCGAACAAGTCCATTGAAACAATGAGCACAAAGGGTTACAATACACTGGAATCCATGGCAGAACCACGTATTATCATCACCCTGGACGGACGGGGAAGCCGACAATATCGTCCCAGCGAAACGCTTGCCGGTAGTTATCGGCTCGATTCGATGAGCGGCGATGATGTTCGCAGCGTCGAATGCTCCATTCTTTGGTACACGACCGGCAAAGGGAGCGATGATTTCGGCGTTTATGCTTTTTGGCGATACTCGATTGCCGACGGCGATTGGATTGATCCCCGTACGCCCGGCCGATTTAGTACCATTTTGCCGAAAGCACCGCTGTCTTATACCGGGATGATTGTCAAAATCCATTGGACGATCCGGGTTCGCGTTTTTCTTGCAGACGGCCGGGAAATTGTCGAAGATTTCTCATTTCGCCTCGGCTCGCTGCCCGATGTTCGCGTTGTGAAGCCCGCGTAGAGCATTCCCGCGTCTACAGTCCCGTTAACGCCTGCAAAAACTCGACTCGATTCGGATGCGTGGACAAACTTTCGCCGACCAAAAACGCCTGAATTCCCATCGACATCAGGGTTTCAATATCGCTCCGCTCCTTGATTCCGCTGGCCGCAACGACCGTCTGTCCGCTCGAAAATCGGGAACGGTAACGCTGCGAACGCTCAAGGTCGATACTCATTGTCCGCAAATTGCGGTGATTGATGCCAATCAGCGGAAAGTAAAACGGCTCGATTTTGTCGATGTCTTCCTCGTCAAACACTTCGACCAACACGTCAAGTCCCAACTCGGTCGCGAGGCCGTGCAGGTCGACAAGTTGCTGCGGCTCCAAGCATCGGGCAATCAGCAACATCGCATCGGCATGGACGGCACATTCCCAAACTTGGTCTTCCAAAACGATAAAATCTTTTTGCAAGACCGGTAAAGAGCACGCATTTCGTGCGGCGGTCAAATCGTCGAAGGAGCCAAAGAAGTAATGCGGCTCCGTCAGCACGGACAGGCAGGCCGCGTGGCCGAGTGCGTATTGCCCCGCAAATGTTGCGGGTTCCAAGTCGGGCGCAAACAATCCTTTTGCGGGACTTCCGCGTTTGATTTCGGCAATGATTGCCGGACGGCCCCGATTTTGCCGGAGGGCGTCGTGAAATGGCCGAAAATCGGAGCGATCGCGATGTTTGGCTTTCAAGTCCGCTTGATCAATGTTTTTCGCTTCGACGTCCTTAATTCTGCGGGAGATGATTTCGGAGAGTATGTCGGTCATGGTTCAATGTCGTAGCAATTATTCCGTATTTTAATGAAAGCAAGGCCGGAATACAATCTGTGCCTCTTGTGGTATCGCCAAGCAAAGCTTGGTTTCACTTGTAGAATGAAAAGTTTCTACCATGTAGTTGTTTGTTTGACATGTAGCCTCTTGACGGCATCGAAGAGCGATTTTCGGTGTTGGGATTCAAGCAG